>Ga0307966_1000290_pt1 | contig 42091 bp, 19 predicted proteins | sample OrgLakmetagen646_FD_203141 | JGI IMG/M metagenome (GOLD analysis project Ga0307966, IMG submission 203141) | Saline water microbial communities from Organic Lake, Antarctica - #646 | ecosystem: Environmental > Aquatic > Non-marine Saline and Alkaline > Saline | place: Antarctica: Organic Lake... | reverse complement strand
TTGCCGAAGTAAGGGTTTATCGGATTTTTTTGCGATCTTTGAGGGGCTCATGGTTGTGACATTGTAGTTTTGGTTTTGAATCGATCATAAACTAACAAAAATCACGCCATGAGTCTTTTTTTTTGTTCGGACAGTACTGCCAGTGATAGTGATAAATGGGGATTTTTTATAAAGCCCTGCTTGCGGATCACCCCTGATCAGCTGACAATCTCAGAATTTACTGAACATATCGTTGAACGCCTGCTCAGTATCTGGTGCCGGTGACGTGTAGAGACTCACAAGCCAGGTAACGAGAAGCCCCGCCAGAAATCCGGGAATCAGTTCATACATAAGGTTGCTAAGGTATGGAGTGAAGTACCACGCCATGGTAACGGTTGTACCGGAGATCATTCCGGCCATGACCCCGGTCCGGGTTGTCCCTTTCCAGTAGAGAGCCAGAATTGATGCGGGACCAATCGATGCTCCCAGCCCCGCCCAGGCAAACAGAACCAGCCAGAATACCAGATCTTCAGCCAGATAGCTGAAAATAAGTGACAGGACTACAAGAAAAAATACGACGGAGCGGCTCAGCAGAACGAGACGTTTCTGGGGAATCTCCTCACCTCTACAGATCAGCTTGTCATAAATATCGCGGACTATGCTTGATGCAGCTACCAGCAGCTGCGAGTCGGCAGTAGACATAATTGCTGCAAAGATTGACGCCAGAACAACTCCAAAAAGCACGGGAGGTAGTTGCTCTCGGGCAAGCAGCGGAAACAGGTTTTCAGTATCTCCGGCGGGAAGCATATCAATTTCAGGGAACCAGGCCCGCCCGGCAAGACCTATAAAAACGGCACCCCACGCCATCAGAACATTCCAGGTTGTTCCAACGACGGCTACGGTAGTTAGATGAGAAGATTTATCAATCGACATGTATCTTGACAGTATATGGGGGTTCCCCGGTGACCCGAGACCGATCCCCAGAAACCCAATTGCGGCACCCACTGAAATTGCGAATGGATCTATGTACATCATATCCATACTGCCAAGTTCAGACAGCATCACCATCAAGCCGCCAAAATTGGAAATGGCGATCCACGGCAACACAATGAGGGAAAAAATCATAAACACGGCCTGAACCATATCCGTCAGACTAACGGCCAGAAACCCGCCAAGAATAGTGTATAGGACTACAATTATTGCGGTTAGCATAATCCCCATATCCATACTGATACCAAATCCTGAAGCAAACGCTTTTCCACCGGCAACAAACTGCGCCGAGACGTATCCAATCATAAAAATGAGAAAGATCGTTACAATCAATATCCGCAGCCATCCATCCTTGTCATCAAATCGGGCCGCAAAGAAGTCCGGCACCGTAATACAGTCTCGAGCTTCTGTAAAATTCCGGAGGCGTTTAGCGTAGTAGAGAAAAAGAAAAAGCTCAACAATGATATACCCTATCACAGCCCATATAGCCGACGGTCCCATGGTGTAAGCCATTCCCGTGACACCCAGCAGCAGCCATGCACTCCGCCCAGACACAACGGCTGACAGAGCTACAACATATCGATTCACCGTACGGCCGCCGATAAAATACTCGGTGATTCCGAGGGACGAGAACCGGGCGGTGTAGATTCCTATACCGATCAGAATGAGCAGATAACCTACAAATGCGGCGATTGCATACCCATTAGCAGAGACTGCGATTTGTGCGGTTTCATCCATTATTTCGACTCTCTTTTTTAGCCAGCCATACGGCCAGTCCAATCACCAAAACAGGAAGCAGAAACATTATGAGATAGAAAGAAACCATCGCTGAAATTTATTTGAATTTAATCTGTAACTATCCCTAAACATCCACCGTACATAACCCATGATGTTTTGGTTAATATCATACTTTTTAAACATAGCACCTCTGTGATCCTGAACGGTCACAGAGGTTTTTTTTGATCTAATTTTAGAAGGCTTTGCCCCCATTGGGATGCCTTCGGCGCAAAACCATGCTTTTAGCACATTTCGTCGTTATCACTGCGTGGGAATCGCTGCGCTCTGTGCGTGACATTGAAATCCTCACGTCCGCCAGCTGGCGGATTGGCCCTGAACAATGACAAAATCCCTGATTATGCAAAGCCTTCTTTTAAACCTGAGTTCGATTAATAAATCTAGTTATTGATAGTCCCCCTTCCCCGAAGGGATGCCCGTGGCGAAAAAAAAGGGAGGAAGGGGGACGTTCATCAGAATTTTTGGAAAACCCGATGAAAACCCCTCTATTTTTCCCCTTATTAGGGGAGACTTCTGCATTCGTTTTTTATAATCGAACTCAGGTTTTAAGGAAAGATCCCCATTCGGCCGTAGATGAGGCCCACTTTGTTGATTGCGTTAATAAATGCAGCTGTCCTCAAATCAACATCATGTTTTTTTCTTAACTCGTTAATTTGGTTGTAGGCATTGATCATCGTCTCTTCCAGTCCTGAATCTACGAGTTCTGCTTCACCACCGCCTTTCGCAAGGGTACCCAGCTCAGTTTCTGTAAATTTACGTTCTGATATGGTTTCGATAACTGATAAAATTCGTTTGTAGCTATTCTCTTCGAACCGTTTCCCCATTCGGCCAAACCGAACATGCTGAATATTTTTGAGCCATTCAAAATATGACACGGTTACACCACCGGCATTGAGGTAGTTATCCGGGATGATCAAAGCCCCGCGCTTTTTCAGAATTTTGTGTGCGTTTGAAGTCGTCGGCCCGTTAGCAGCCTCACCGATAATTTTAGCTTTGATTTTATATGCATTTTCATCGTTAATTTGATTTTCCAGAGCCGCAGGTATCAGAATATCACACTCACTTTCCAGCACAGCACTGCTATTTTCCAGCGTTTCAGTACCTTCAAAGCCCGTTATTCCGCCGGTCTCTTTTTTATAATCCATAAGTTTTTGCAGGTCAATTCCATTTTTACTATAAATAGACCCGTCAATTTCCGCAACACCAACCAATTTGGCGCCGGCTTCAGCCATATATAGCGCAGCGTGATACCCAACATTACCCAATCCCTGGATCACGAATGATTTCCCTTCAATACCGTGATTAAGACCCAGTTCTTTCATGTCTTCTTTATTATCGCAGGCTTCTTTAATTCCAAAATAGACACCACGCCCTGTTGCTTCCGTCCGGCCCCAAATTCCTCCCATTTCAATAGGTTTACCTGTCACACATCCTTCGGCATTAATATCCGTACTAATCTGCCGGAACGTGTCCAGTATCCACCCCATCTCCTGCGCTCCTGTTCCATAATCAGGTGCAGGAACGTCTGTGCCCGGGCCGATAAAATTTTTCTTCATGAGCTCAAAGGTGTAGCGGCGCGTAATGCGCTCGAGCTCCTGGGCTGAATATTTTGACTTATCAATTTTTATACCGCCTTTTGCTCCACCAAACGGTACATCTACAACGGCACATTTGTAGGTCATGAGCGCGGCAAGTGCCATTGTCTCGTTTTCATTTACCGTCAAGCTGTACCGGATTCCTCCCTTTGTCGGCAGTTTGTGATGACTGTGCTCAACACGCCATGCTTCAATAACCTCAATCTTGCCGTTATCCAGCTCAACCGGATATGTAATATGCAGTACGTCATTGCATATTTTTATTTGGGCAAGCAACCCCTTATCGAAATCCGTATAGGCCGCAGCCTCATCAAAAGCAGCATTCACCTGATCGTAAAACTTATATCCCTTCATAATAATCCTGTTGGTTTAATTTTATGGCAGACAATGGATAACATTCGTAAATAAGAAAACCACTTCCAAATCTAACTCCGAACTTGTTTTTTAAAATTCCAGCTCACGAATCGTACGCCACGTATCAGGTTGCCCGTTGAGTTCTATAACGCTGATTTTAGAAAATCGCACCTGCTTCGGAAGCCGTTTCGACAGATCGGAAATTTCACTGTTTAACGCATTGCAGTCAATTTTACCATACAAGAGACTAATATGATACTCCTCTTTGGGCAGGTATCCGTGTATCATTGTTTTAAGCCCGGCCTGAAACTGGTGTAATTCTTTGCTACCCTTCAAGACGTGAATCAATTTTTGATAGGGCGTCACCCTGCATTCTACATCGTCATGTGTTGCTCTTAATTGCTTTTTAGCTGGTGATAAAAGAGCATCCATACTTTTAAACAGAGTCAGCTCCGAATAATCATAGAGAAGCCGGCCCATGGTGAGATGGGGTGAAAATCGTGTGGTATTAAAACGATCTGACAATCGCTGAATCTCTTTCCGATAGAATGATGTGTGTGGTTCGGAAGGTATCAGCCAGAGGACGTTACCATTTATGGCCGGAAGTATTTTATCAGAGGACAAACGATTTTGATTCGTGTCAGCTGGTAATTTATTTCGCCTGGGCAGAATCTTTATGCTCCTGGTCGAAGCTGAACACATTAATAAGAAAAAGGAATGCGACAGAACCTAACGCGGCGTAAACAAGAGGGCCGAAAACGTTCAGGCTGATCATTGAAACACCGATGATAACAGATCCAACAGCTCCCCAAAAAACGTTTCCAGTCAAACTGATACCTCGTTTCATCATGACAAGGTCAATCACAAAACCCACCAGCAGCCCGATTGAAACCAGCCAATAAATCGTTACTCCGTTTAACTCTTCCATTCAATTTATTCTTTATCTTTAGAAAAATTTGCTCGCGGCTCTAAGGTACAAAAAATGATTTTTTATTACCTCATTGCCTATCAATATTTCCATTTTGACTGAAAAAAAGATTCGAAAAATTATTCATGTGGATATGGATGCTTTTTATGCGTCCGTTGAGCAGCGTGATCACCCCGAATATCGCGGCAAACCGGTTGTTGTGGGCGGATCACCGCAGGGTCGGGGTGTTGTTGCAGCAGCGAGCTACGAGTCGCGTAAATACGGTATTCATTCCGCTATGCCGGCAGCCCAGGCCGTAAAAAGGTGTCCGCACGCAATTTTTGTTAAGCCCCGCTTTGAAGTCTACCGCGATGTTTCCCATCAAATCCGGGAAATCTTTTTTGAATTTACGGATCTGGTTGAACCGCTGTCGCTTGATGAAGCCTATCTTGACGTCACCGAAAATCACAAGCAAAATCCATCTGCAACTCTGATAGCTAAGCACATAAAGCATGAGATCCTGGAAAAAACTAACCTGGTGGCTTCTGCCGGGGTGTCATTTAATAAATTTCTCGCAAAAATAGCTTCCGATCTCGACAAGCCGGACGGCCTCAGTATTATCCATCCGAATAAAGCAGAGCAGTTTATTGAGCAGCTGTCGATCGCAAAATTTTACGGTGTTGGAAAAGCCACCCTCAGAAAGATGGAGTCGCTTGGCATCCGTACAGGGGCTGACCTCAAGCAGTGGAAGGAGGTTGACCTGGTAAAAAAATTCGGCAAATCTGGCCACCACTACTACAGGATTGCCCGTGCGATTGATAACAGGGCCGTAAAGTCGCACAGGATCCGCAAGTCTATTGGTAAAGAACGGACGTTTTCTGAGGATATCTCTGACCTGGAGTGGATCACTTCATTCTTAAAAGATCTTTCAATGAAAATATCTGATTCAATGGAAAAGCTGGACGCCGCCGGAAAAACCATCACATTGAAAGTTCGCTATAAAAACTTCGATACGGTTACCCGCAGCTATACCCATCCCCATTTCATTCACAAAGCGGACGAGATATCTGAAACGGCCATTCGCCTTTTAGATGAAACGGAAGCCGGATCGCGGGAGGTACGACTGCTGGGTATTTCCATCTCATCTCTTAACCTCCATGAAGGCGGCGCGTTTGGAGAACAGCTTGAACTAACGTTTCGAAAAGTTCTATCTTAGTGGATAACTCAGAAAACTCTGTGATTAAACCATATTATTATCGATGGACCCCATAACTCACGGCTTAACCGGCTCTATGGCCGCGCTGGCATTTTCTGATCATGATGATAAAAAAAGAGCGGCCGCAACAGGCTTTGGCGCGGCGATGCTAGCTGATGTTGAGACATTTATCCAGCTTCCGGGCGACCCGCTGTTTAACCTTGAAATCCATCGACAGTTCACCCACTCTCTGATCTTTATACCTGTTGGCGCGCTTCTGGCTGCAGCACTATTCTGGCTCATTTTTCGTAACCATTTCACGTTTCAGAAGCTCTACCTGTTTTCTATTGCCGGGTACTCCACTCACTGGTTTATGGACTTGATTACCAGCTATGGCACCGAACTTTTGTGGCCCTTTGTAGATACCCGGTTTGCGCTGAATATAGTATCTGTCGTGGATCCGGTGATTACGGCCGGGCTGCTTTTCTTTACCTGTTTTGCACTATTGAAATCACGCACATGGTTCCTGCCTCTTGCATGGGCATGGTTATCACTCTTTTTGTTACTGGGATGGATGCAGATTAACCGTGCAACGTCTGCCATGCAACACCTTGCCACGGAGCGAGGCCATACCATCGAGAGATCTGTCGTAAAACCTACCATTGGCAACCAGCTGCTATGGCGCGCGACCTACATCAGCCGTGATACAATTTACACTGATGCGGTTCGAACCGGACTCTTATCAGACAGCCGGATTTACGAAGGGGAATCAGAGCCGTTGATTATCCTGGAAGAAGATTTTGCATCTTCCAAAAACACCACGCTCTACAACGATTTAAAACGTTTTTCCCGTCTATCTGATGGTTTTCTTGTCCGGCATCCTAATCAGCCCAACATAATTGGCGATGCGGCTTACTCGATGCTACCAACGTCACTTGTTCCGCTTTGGGGCGTTGAGGCAGATACAACCAAAACAGACCGACACCTCCCCTTCCTTTACTTCAGAGATACCAGCGATGAGATACGAAATCCCTTTATCGATATGCTGCTTGGGAGAGAAATTGGCGGCGATTGAGAGCTTTTACGAGGTTTTGAAGCTCTGGAATTTTCTTTTTTCAATTTATTTTGAAAATTTATCTTACCTAAATTATTCGACAAATATTGCAATTCTGGATTGGAAAAGCACTTTTCAGCAGGTTAATTTTATTAACTCTTCACCTCTTCAAATCTGTCTCTATTAAGTATAAGAAGACTCTAATGGGATTTTAGCTTCAAGTCCCTGATTTTTCATGAAGTTAGTTCATCAAAAATACGCGCAGTTTTATACAATTTAAGACGAGTCATTTGAGAAAGAGCGTCTTTAACTTTTTAAACCGAGACAATTATAATGACAGCATTTAGCTTTGTATTAGTATTGATTTGTATCCTTTCCATTTGGGCAACAGTGGATCTTTTCAGAGAGATCAGAAAAGGCGATAAATTTGAACTTTGGTGGGTTTTTGTATTCCTGCTTTTCCCCTTTGTTGGGCCGCTGATTTATTTCCAGTATAAATATTAATTTGGTATCGTGCCGTTTATTTGACGAGGCTACATCCAGTCCAGCAGATCATCGCCCGAATTTTTTGCATCTACATAGCCCTCGAAGATCTCACTGAGGCTTGAATCTTTTTGCAGATCATGACGGGTTTTGGCATCCAGGTAGGCGAGAATCTCACCCTTGCTAAGAATCGCGATATCATCACACAAGTTTTCTAATACCTCCAGTATATGGCTGGTAATAAAGACAGTGATTCCCTGATCACGTAATTTTCGAATCACTGTTTTCATCCGTCCAATTGATATCACATCCACACTTTCAAACGGCTCATCCAGAAAAAGTAGTTTGGGTTCTGTTAGAATTGCGGTACAGAATGCAAGTTTTTTGCGGCTGCCAGACGACAGCTGTCTCACTTTTACGTAGAGATACTCGTCAATTTCAAAATAGGTAAACAGCGATTTGATTTTATCGTTCAGCTCTTCGCCTGACGTGCCATACATTTCACAGACATATGTTGTGAACTCGTAGCTGGTGAAGTTTTCAAACAGAAGCGGAGGCTGTAAAACAGACGCAACATCTTTTTTTATCAACAGCTCATTGACCGCGTTCAGCTCATGATCGTTAATTACAATCTGGCCGCTATCTTTTTCAAGTAAACCGGTGAGGCATCCGATGAGTGTGCTTTTCCCGGCCCCGTTCGGCCCTATCAGCCCAAAGATTGACCCCGAAGGAACATCAAGATTCAGCCCTCTCAGAACGGGATCCGATTCGTAAGCTTTTGTCAGTTCAATTACACTTAGTGCATGCTTCATAAACAGCCGGATTTATTGCTACCGTTGATAACGTTTCGGTTTTCACAAATTAAAAATCACTCCACAGTTTCAATAAAATTTTCTTCCTGAACGCGCCTGCCAAAAGCTCGATGTTTATTATCATGTAAAGACAGATCACCACAATCAATGAGCTCATAAACCAGAGCCGATAATTTTGCTCGCTTTCCAGTGGCACAAATACAGCATATCCCAAAACGAAAATCATCATCGAAATGGTAAATGTAACTTTTTGCGGGACTATCGGATGTTTATAGCTGAACGTACTATAGCGGGCGGTTTGATACTGGTAAAACGAGCTCCACATAAAAAAGAGCATGAAACAGAGGAAGAAAAAAGTATTCGCTATATAAATTCCAAAAACTGTTCCAAGCTGCGGCAGGTATATTATTTCAAGGACAGTAATCACAAAAAAGAGAATGATGGGTATCGTAATGATGCCCAGAAACCGTTCCTGAAGCTGCTGCTTCAGCGGTATCGGAAACTGAAGATGCAGAAGCATTTCCCGGTGCTCATACCCAAACATGTTGGCCATTCCCATTGCCAGCAATGCTACCGGCATCGCCGCCAGCATAGTTAGAACAAGTATCTGAGTAATCACTCCAAAGTCCATAAACAGCAGGATCGGGATGTAGACAATCGGGATAATGAGTATGGCAATGAGTTGTAGTTTATTATAGGGGTGAATTGCTACGTAGTAGAGATATTTCCCGGCATTTGGACCCAACCACCGTTTCAGAAATACCCAAAGTGAGCTTATATTTTTATTCACCTTTTTGAATGACGGATTGAGCAGACCGCGGCGGGTTTGGGTGTAATGATCCCAAAATACGGCGTAAATGCAGCCGGTCATCGTAACTAAAAGAATAAGAGCTGTCGACGGTGCAAAGGGATATGTTGCCGCATTATAAAGAATGCCGCCGGGCAGCCAGTAGAGTACAGTCAATACTTCTGAAAGCTGAATAGCGAGCGGCCCCAATATGGCTTCCGGGTCCCGTGATATAGCGGCAACTGCAATTATAACCCCGAAAAACACAAACAGACCACTGCCCACAATCAGCTTAAACCGGCGCTCCATCAGTTTCAGAAACCGCTGCTTGATTGAATAAATAAGTCCGTAGCTGAGCAGAACCGCGCATACAAGCACCGGTATATTGAGTCCTGAGTGAATCTGAAGACCCAGAAATACAAACCATGTAAAGTTATAGATCAAGTTTACAGGATGGTAAAGGCTCATCAGATTGAGGTGCCAGGCAAGGTTTCGTGAGGGATAAGCGAAAGCCAGCAGTTTGCGGTTTTCATCAATATTGACCAGCCGGGTGTTTGTAAACGAAAAATGAATGACCCAGAACACATTAGCGAACGTAAGCAGAATAAGATGGTGCATTTCCGGTGTAAGCCAGGGAAGGTCCATTTCGAGCTGAGCGGTGGTCGAGTCCAGAAAAACCACAACCACGGCAGTCCCCATAATATTCACAAACATACTCACCAGAAAGAGCGTATAGCCGATCAACAGCGCCACCTGAAGCTTTGTCAGGCGGGCCATAAAGAGCTTCCAGTTGAGATAGAGTAGTCGGGGTATCATGCGGGGAATGTTACAGGGGAATGTTACACAAAATTCAGAGTAGGCGCGTGTAAAAACACCTCTTATCCGTTCTTTTTTTATCGGTTGCTTCCCGCAGATATTCAGCTGATGAGGGAAATCTTAATGAACTGGATGATGACGGTATACCGTATACAAGAGAGTGCCGGGAGATGTTTGTTACAGATCTGAAGAGCTAAGAATCTCAGATCAATTTATAAATGAAGTTACTGGAAACCTCCCCTTATTAGAGAAGGCTTCTGTTTGCATTATTATAATCGAACTTAGGTTAAGAGATGGCTGTCAATCGCAGGTGGCATTAGATCAATTTTGAACCAAGAGGTACATTCCCGTCCGGCAAAGAAATCACTACTTCATTATTCTTATTATGGAATCCCGTGACAAGGCACTCTGATATCATCGGACCAATTTGTTTCGGTGGAAAATTCACGACGGCTACTACAAGTTTATCTTTCAGGTCTTCCGGCCGGTACAAATCCGTAAGTTGAGCGCTGGACCTCTTCGTACCAATCTCAGGGCCAAAATCCACGGTTAGTTTATAGGCAGGCTTATGTGCCTCTGGAAACTTTTCAACCTCGATGATTCGCCCCACACGAAATTCAACTTTAGCAAAGTCGTCCCAGGAAATTATTTCCATAGCTAAGTTTAGTGTTTAGAACTAAGTTTTGATGATCATAACACATCCTTTAAAAACCGCCCGGTATGGCTCTCATCCATTTCAGAAATCCCTTCGGGCGTCCCTTCGCCTACTATCTGCCCACCGCCAAACCCGCCTTCGGGACCGATATCGATCAGCCAGTCAGCAGATTTTATGACATCCAGATTATGTTCGATGATAATAACGGAATGCCCCTGATTTACCAGCTCATTGAACGATGTCAGTAGTTTGGAGATATCCTCGAAATGAAGGCCTGTTGTGGGCTCATCAAAAAAGTACAGCGTTTCATCGGTATTCGTTTTGGAAAGGAACTTTGCCAGCTTCACACGCTGCGCCTCACCCCCAGACAGTGTTGTGGCACTCTGTCCCAGCTGAAGGTATCCGAGTCCTACAGCTTCCAGCGGCTGCAGTTTGTTGATAATTGTAGTTTCATCTACAAAGAACTCAATGGCATCACTAACGCTCATTTCCAATACGTCGTGAATATTGTGCCCACGGTATTTCACCTGCAGGACATCTTTCCGAAAGCGGGTACCGCCGCACTCCTCGCACACCAGCTCAATGTCAGCCATAAACTGCATTTCAATCTTCTGAACGCCCTCTCCCTGGCAGCTTTCACACCGCCCACCGGGTACGTTAAACGAGAAATGGCCGGGCGTATAGCCCATTATTTTTGCCTGGCGCGTATTGGAAAAAAGGTCTCTGATGCCATCAAATGCTTTAGTATACGTGGCAGGATTGGACCGGGTTGAACGGCCGATCGGACTTTGATCCACCATCTCCACCGCTTCAATATTTCGCACGCCGTCGATTCCGCGGTTTCGCCCGATTTTATCTTTCCATGTACCCAGCTGATTCTGAATGTGAGCGTAGAGCGTATCGTGAACCAGCGTTGATTTACCCGAACCCGACACCCCGGTGACGCAAACCAGTTTCCCAAGCGGGAATTCTACATCAAGAGCCTTCAGGTTATTTTCAGTCGCTCCTTTAATCCTTATTGATTTGCCATTTCCCTTTCGCCTCTTCTCAGGAACCGGGATCTTGGTTCTGCCGCTCAGGTACTTGCCGGTCAGTGATTTGGCCTCCAACAGGTCATCGTAAGATCCGCTGAATACAATCTCGCCCCCGTGCGAACCGGCAAAAGGGCCGATATCGATGATATTATCAGCTGCCTTCATCATTTCAGGGTCGTGCTCAACAACCAAAACTGTATTCCCAATGTCGCGCAGTGATTTCAAAATGTTGATCAGCCGGTCGTTGTCACGCGGATGAAGGCCAATTGTGGGCTCATCCAGAACATACAGACTTCCGATCAGAGAACTTCCAAGTGAATTTGCCAGGCTTATACGCTGCGATTCACCACCGCTGAGGGTGTTCGTAAGTCTGTCGAGCGTGAGATAATCGAGCCCTACTTCGTCGAGATATTTCAGGCGCTTCCGAATCTCGTACAGTATCTGTCCGGCAACCTCTTTTTCAAAATCGGTGATCTCAAGATCCTCAAAATAACCACGCGCATGCCCAATGGTCATTTCAGTCACTTCACCGATATGCAGATCGTTGATCTTTACATAGAGCGCATCTTTCCGCACGCGATATCCTTCACATTCGGGGCACCGGCTGTACCCACGATAGCGAGAATAGAGAACACGCATATGAACCTTGTAAAACTGACCTTTAATACCCTCAAAAAACTTATGAATCCCTATGTATTCATCTTTGCCTTTCCATAGAACACGGCGGGTCTTCTTATCGAGATCTTTATACGGCACGTCAATCGGAAGCTGGTAGCGGGCCGCCACTTTTATGAGATGCTTCAGGTGCTGGCTGAATTTCGGTGAATCGAATGGAGCGATCGCGTTATTGCGTATCGTTTTTTCGTGATCGGGAATGACCAGATCTTCGTCTATGCCCGATACTTTCCCAAATCCCTCGCATGAATCACAGGCTCCAAACGGGTTGTTGAACGAAAACATCTGTGGAGACGGCTCCAAAAACTCCATGCCGTCGCGCTCAAAGCGTTCACTAAACGGATGTTCTTCCCCGTCGCGTATTTTTACTGTGCATCTGCCGCTGCCCTCACGAAATGCCGTTTCAAGAGAGTCCGCAATACGGCTCCGGGTATCATCATCCTGCTTAAGCACCAGGCGATCTATTAATACCCTGTGTTTTTCAGGCTTAATGTTTTTCGGTTTGATGTCGTCCCGGGTCAGGTCAATGATGGATTCATCCTTCAGATTTAAAATCCGGGTCAGCCCTTTCTCTTTTAAAACAGCCAGTTCATCCTTCATTTTCCGGCCGTCATGAAGATCGATCGGAAAGAGCACATAAAATTTGACACCTTCATCATACTGTTCAAACAGCTCCGTTAAAATCGTGCGCGTGCTGTCTTTCTGAACCTCTTTACCGGATTTTGGCGAAATTGTTTTACCGATTCGTGCAAACAGGAGTCGCACATAATCATATATCTCAGTTGTGGTTCCTACAGTAGATCGCGGGTTGGAGGATGTTGTTTTTTGCTGAATCGCCATCGCCGGCGAGATACCCTGCATGAAATCAACATCCGGCTTATCCATGCGCTCTAAGAATTGACGCGCATAGCTCGACAGGCTTTCCACATAGCGCCGCTGGCCTTCAGCGTAAATCGTATCAAACGCCAGGCTTGATTTTCCCGAGCCGGAGACGCCAGTCACAACCGTTAGCTTATTTCGGGGAATCTCAACATCCACATTTTTCAGATTATGGACGCGCGCTCCCTTAACAACGATGGGCCTGTCATGAGCCGGTGATGGTGATCCGTTTTTTGAAATGGGTGCAGATTTAGAAGGGGCTTTACTCATGCGAAGTTTGAATGATCTGAAATTACCTAAACAGGTTAAGTTACGAAAAATGCGCGCGAAACTGAATGATTCTGTTGCGCAAACTTTTATAACGCCAGAACTGCACGCCCCGTTTCGATATGTTTAACCCACCCCTTGATCACCTCCCTACCTCGAACTGAACGAGCCATGGAGGGGAGGGTCAAAGATTTTGGATGTTTGAGATTGTAGCGACTTTCGATTTCCGATCTTTTCTGACTCACCCCCCCCAGCCCCTCTCTATCTCGCCCTGGCGGGACTCGACAAAGAGGGGAGCTTCACAAAAAGATCAACTTTCTAAAAATTTAGGAGAACCAATAGTTGTCTTGGCAGATCCTCACGCGCTTAATAGAGAGGGAAATTCACATGATTCAGTTCCTCAAGTCAACAACTAACCAATTCAAGAGTCCTCCTTTCCATATCGAATCGGCGCTTTTCCGTGAGATAGGGAGAGGAGACAGAGGAGAGGGTTACCGAATCTTTTTTGCGACCCCGTGCCAGATCAACCCAAGACCCAATATCGCCAGACCGCTGCCCCAGATAGCCGGCTCGATCCAGAAGGCAAGAAACAGGCACCCAAACAGACCAAGAGCAGGAATAAAGCGCGGATAAAGGCGCAATTCTGCGGTCATCATAAATGCGGATAGATTCGTAATGGCGTAGTATATTAAAACGGTAAATGCGCTGAATGACCATGTAAATACGACGTCTCCGGTGAGCACGAGCAGGCCGATAATTACCGCAGTACCCCATACAGCCGCTACGGGACTTTTGGTCTCCGGCCTGATGGATGAAAGAGCATGCGGCAGATCTTTTCTGCGTGCCATGCCAAGCATTACACGTGACAGGCCAAGAAGAAGATTAAGCAGCACGCCCAGCATCGCGGTAATAGCCGCGAATGTAATGACCGACCCTATAAACGGAACGGATAGCACCTGTGCCACAATCATCAGCGGAGCGGCTTCACCGTCTACAGTCTGCCCAAATGCTTCTGCACCCAGGATTTGCAATGCCGTAAGTGAGACCGCCAGGTATAGAACAACAATCAGACTCATGGCCAGTATGATCGCTTTTGGTATTGTTGTGCGCGGCTCGGCTACTTCTTCCCCAAGCGTGGCAATCCGGCCATAGCCGGTGTAGGCCACGAACATCAGTGCGGAACCATAAAGGATTTTGGAGATTGACGTATCGGTAAATGCATCAGTTACCGGACGTGTCGGAATTCCATTGACGAATAGCCCTGCCAGCACAAATGCCGTCAGTCCTGCAAGGGTTATTCCAACAATCACTGTGTTTGCCCGGTTACTGCGGCTGATGCCTCCGGATACAAGCGCTGTCATTAGGATAAGCAGAAACAGGCCTGCGGTTACTATGGTCCATGACGATGAGTTGTAACCCAACGCGTAGAAGATGTACCCGATACAGCCCAGTACCGCGGTTGCTGCTGAAGCCGATTTAGCCACGAGAAACATCCAGCCCGCGGCAAATCCGAACCAGGAGTTCAAAAATCTGTAGCCATACTCGTAGGTGCCGCCACTGACCGGATGCGCCGCCGCAAGCTGAGCGCTGCTTAAGCCATTTAGTAATGCGAGTACCGCTGCAATGACGATAGCAATGATCACACCGTTGCCTGCAATCTGAGTGGCAATGGCGATACTTACAAATATTCCCGTCCCGATAATAGATCCCAAACCCATTAAGATGGCTCCGGGCGTTCGGATCGACCGGCTGAGTTCGTCGTTCATAATTAGCTTGTCGTGAGTTTCTGACGCTTTTAGAATCAGAAAAAATTGTGGTTTCAGAGGTATTACCGCAACTCACGCGGAAAGCTTAATGAAGTCGTAACATGGCGACGAAAGCGGATCTGCGATCTCTTGCTGATATTGTGCAGAGAATTCGTTTAAACCGCTATTGCTCTTTCAGTGCAAACTCAAGCAATGTGTTCATCTCAACGATCTCCAGAGTTTTCTCATGGGTAGCTTCCAGCTTTACCATCGGTGCTTTGCCGGTTTTATGGGCCTCAAGCCAGCGTTTCGCGCATAAACACCATCGATCGCCTGGTTTGAGTCCGGGGAAATTCCACTGCGGTCTCGGTGTGGAGAGATCATTGCCGCGGGACTTCGAAAATTTCAGGAATTCGTCTGTCATGATAGCACAGACCGTATGAATTCCCTGATCCTGTGGGCCTGTATTACAGCACCCGTCTCGATAAAAACCTGTCTTCGGTGATTCGCTGCAGGTTATTAACTCGGAACCAAATACATTCTTGCCCATGGGTGATCATCTTCAAATTTTTTATTACAGAAATCAAATTTTCTACTCTGGCACACCACACTCAGTTTTTCATCATCTGGATCCAGACCTGTTCAACCAAATCAAGAGGAGGTTTATTTACCAGCTCAGCGCATTCTTTATTTCGCGGGATAATGCATAAGTCAGGTGGTTAAATGGGATTATTAGCTTCCGCTGTAAAAGTAACAATTACGCTATTAAACGATGCGTCTACGCTATAGGTTCCAGCTGTGTCGCCTAATGTCAGCGTCGTTGTTGCGAGACCGTCCGCATTTGTGGTAACTGTTGAGGCTGTAAGCGTCTGGCCGCTCGCGCCGCCGGGTACAGTTGTAATCGTAAACGTTACATCTTCATCGGCGATTGCATTTCCGAAATCATCAACCACCCGAACCACAAACGGTTCCGTAAGCTGCGTGCTCACCTCTCCGGCCTGACTGTTGCCCGATACCTCTTCAATTGCAGAGGCTGTAGATGCACTGACATCAAAACTGTTTGATGTAATATCTGCAACTCCCGCATCAGCATCAAACGCAATGGTGTAGCCTGTATCTTCAGTGTCTACAACAAGATTACCAAAGGTTGCAAGCCCGTTGCTATCTGTTGTTACGGTAGTTGTACTTGCCACCGTAAAGACGTTTGTGCTCAGGGTTGCCGTTACATCAACTCCCGGTACGCCATTTCCTTCTGAATCTCTGGCCACCGTGGCCGGAGCAGGTGTAATCGTCGATCCGGCCGTTGAGTTTCCGGGCTGTTGCAAGATCTCAAGCGTTGCGGCAGCTGCTGAACTCACTGCTGATAATGCCGGGCTGTTAGAAACCGCAACTCCGAAAAGAGTCACCGTAATCTCGTCCGTTCCCGTGGCTGTAGGAGTATAAAACGCTGTGTAAACACCGCTCCCCTGACTTGTTATGGAGGAGACTGATGCACCCGCGTTAGGCCCGGATGACACTGACATACTCACGTCAGTTGCGACTCCTTCAACCCGGTTGCCATAGATGTCCTCAACGGTTGCCGTTATTTCTGTTGATTCTCCGGCGGTTCCTGCAGGAGCACTCGCCACAGTTGACGCCGCATCACCTGACGCCGGAATGACCGAGAATGTGTCGGATGTAGCGTCAAGTTCTACACCAACTGCATCGAATATCAGCGTGTACGTGCCGGCGGTATTAATCTGAAGATCACTGAATACTGCCGCACCGCTTGCATTGGACGTAACTGTTAGTGTTCCGGCGTCGAAATCTGCCCCGCCGCTTTCGCGAACAGTTACCTCAATACCTGCCACGTTATTCCCGAACTGATCGGTAACGACAGCGGATGGGGCGCCCGCAATGCTGTTACCGGCCACGGTTTCAAGCGGCTGCTGGCTCAAAGCTACATTATCAGCATCACTTGTTGTCACTTCACTGGCAAACGGACTACCCGGTATTACCGTGCCGCTAATATCGATAGCCACCTGGTCTATTCCTGTCGACTGAGGCGTGTATCCTGTTGAATAGACTCCATCACCGTTATCCACGATTCCTTCAAGCGAACTACCGTCATTGGCTCCGGATATTCCTACTCCAATGGATACTGAAGCGCCTTCTACCCGGTTGCCGAATGCATCACGCACAGTAATGGAAATCTGTGTTCGGACTCCCGCAGATCCATTTGGTACAGTAGCGGTTGTTTGTGACGCGACCGCATCGCTGGCTTCAACATCAAAAATATTGCTTGTTCGGTTCGTGACTCCCGCGGCTGAGAATACCAAATTATACTGCCCCGCCTGTTCTATTGCTATGTTATCAAAGATTGCCTGTCCGAGACTGTTTGTATTTAGTGTTGATGTGCTTCCGGCTGCAAACGGTTCACCCCCCTGCTCGGCAATCGACACTTCAACATCCGGCACACGGTTACCAAATTCATCGGTAACCCGGGCTGTTGGCGATCCCGCAATAGGTTGACCGGCTGCAGACAGGCCGGGTTGCTGTGTAATAAGCATCAGATCTGGATCTGCTGCTGTAAACGTTATTGTTGGAGAGTCTTGCAGTGTGGTTCCTGTTGCCGTCACCGAAACGGATACCTGTTCGGCTGTGGTGTTTGCCACGTTAAACTGATAGGTGCCATCGGTTGATGTTTCTGATATTGTTCCGGCAGATCCATCTCCGCTCACCGATATCGAGAAGTCGCCTGATACAAGACCCGAAATCGGGTTACTGCTGCCATCACGTACTTCAACGGAGACAAGTGAATTGTTCCCTGCCTGAAGCGTTTCAGGTGTTGCTGTCACTGTTGAGTTAGATGCACTGACATCGCTTGTAGTGACATCACTTGAGTATGGGCTTCCTGTTATTGCTGTACCGCTCAGCAGAATAGAAATTCCATCCGTTCCTATTGTTTGAGGAGTGTAAGTTGTGGTATATGTTCCGTTGCCACTATCAGTGATAGAGCCAAACGATTCTGTTGTATTTGGCCCCGACACTACACTAACTGACAGGTTTCCGCTCACCCCGGTCACTGCATTATTGTATTGATCGAGGACAGTAACAGAAACCGTTGTCGGGTCGCCGGCCGCTCCGTCAGGCACACTTGCGGTGGTATTGGAAGGATCTCCGGCGGCGGCAACGACATCAAATGGATTGCTTGTGGAATTGGCAACCTCTGCAGCATCGGCATCAAATTCAAGTGTATAGCTGCTGGCTGTGTTAATCACCAGATCTGAGAAAACAGCGATTCCGTTCGCATCAGTCACTGCGCTTAGTGTCCCGCTGTCAAATGTATATCCGCCCTGTTCGCTGACATTTACATTAACGTCTTCAATCGCATTTCCAACATCATCTGTGATCGTTACAGCGGGAGCCGGTACGATTGTGTTTCCGGCAGTCGTTTCACCAGGCTGAGTTGAAACTGTCATCAGGGAAGCCTCGCCGATAGTTGCCTGGGCGGTGAATGTTATCGTTCCAATACCCGAGACGGAGGCGTCAGCCGTATATGTTCCTGGTGTATCACCCAGTGTCAATCGTGTGAATGCCTGACCCAGTGAACCCGTCTGAATCTGGGTATTGGTCAGGGTTTGCCCCGTGGCACCGGGAGGCGTCTGATCGATGGCAAAATCAACCTGAACACCGCTTACAGGGTTGCCGAATGCATCTTGTGCAGCAACGACGAAATCTGCCGCAAGCTGCTGGGCTACTGTGCCGGTTTGGTTGTCACCTGAAACAAGTGTTATTGCAGCTACACTGCCTGCCGTAAATTCAATTTGCGGCGTATCAACCAGCGCTGTACCGTCCACTGTTACGCTGACTGTCACTACTTGTGCTGTTTCATTGGTGATTTCTGTGGTGTATATACCGCTTGATGTCTCACTGACGGTGCCCGCTGCTGCATCACCACTGGGTGAGATAGTGAAATCTGTATCGGCAAGTCCGACCACAGCATTATTGCTGCCGTCAAGCACGTCAATTGTCAGCGTCGAGCTCTGCCCCGCCTGAAGCGTGGCCGGATCCGCACTAGCCGAAGAGTTCGATCCATCCACGCCACCGCTCTGTACGTCAAACGTGTTGGATGTACCTGTGATGACTCCGTCCTCAGCCGTAATCGTCTGAGCAGCACCCGCATCGATGACCGTTACATTTACCGATGCCGTTCCACTCGTAAAGTCTGCCGTGGAGGGTGTGATGGTTCCTGCGGTGGTCGTTAGCGTGGCAGTGCCGCTGTAATCAGCCGCCGTGTTACCCTCACCATCCTGCGCGGTAAGCGACACTGTAAACCCGGCCCCGGCTGTTTGTGGTGACGCAATAGTATCAAATGCGAAGGCTGTTGCCTGCCCTGCATCTGCTGTGGCTGTGAATATCACAGAACCAATGCCCGTTCCGGAAGCCGTTACCTGGTAGTCCCCGGAGGCGTTGCCTGTTGTCAGAGTCACTGAGGCTAGTCCATCAACATCCGATGTTACAGATGCAGCTGAAAGACTTTGTCCGGTGGCTCCGGAAGGCGTATTCGTAATTGCAAAGCTGATCTCTTCACCTTCCACAGGATTCCCAAACGCATCGGTCACCTCAACAACAAGCGGAGCAGACAGAGGGTCAGTTACCGTGGCGGTTTGATTGTTTCCGGAGTCGATCACCAGGTTAGCAGCATCAGCAGCAACAATTTCAAAAAGCTGACTGGATGCATTCTCGCTTACTCCAACCGCATTAAATTCCATTATATAACTGCCGGTGGTATTTATTACAAGGTCAGTAAATGCGGCAATTCCGCTGCCATCCGTATTCACAGATGTTGTGCCACTGTCGAAGGCACCACTCTGAAGACCGGCGATTACCTCAACGTCAGGGACATTGTTATCACCCGAATCGGTAACGCGTGCGGCAGGCGGCCCTGCAATCGGCTGACCAGCTACCGTTTGCAGAGGTTGTGTTTCAACGACAACCGTTTCCGCTTCACTGGTCACAACCTCACTTTCATACGGACTTCCCGCAATCCCGACACCGCCAAGGGTAATCGTAATCTCATCCGTTCCTACGGTTGACGGCGTATACCCGGTTAAGTAGCTTCCATTTCCATCATCAGTTATTGGATCTGTAGGCGTGCCGCTGTTGGCTCCGCCAACGCTTACGCCAAGATCGTTGGCAACGCCTGTTACCGGGTTACCAAAGGGATCTTCCACCGTAATGGTAATCGACGTGACATCCGTTGCAGCGCCGTTAGGAACACTGGCCGTGCTCGAGGCCGCATCAGCGCCTGCCGGTGATACATTGAAGATGTTGGACGTTGCCGTCTCGCCACCCGTTTCTGAGAATACGAGGTTATACTCCCCGGCTGTTGATATCACTAAATCGGTGAAATCAGCTACACCGGATGCATCGGTTTGAACCGTAAGCGTGCCGCTTGCAAATGACTGCCCACCCTGTTCGCTGACTGTTACATCAATGTTTGGAACGGGATTATCAAATTGATCCTCGAGTGTAACGGTTGGCGGGCCCGAAATAACTTCTCCCGCAACTACATCGTCAGGCTGAGTAGACACCGTGATACTTGCCGGGCCGGCCGCCATGAAAGTTATTGACGGGATGTCTTGCAATGTTGTGCCTGTTGCGGTTATCGTAACCGTGACTGACTCAGCTACCTGGTTAGATACCGTGAATTCATACGTACCTACCGTTACTGTCTCACTCACGGTGCTTGCATTTGCAGAGCCGGTTGGAGTGATATCAAAATCGGACGATAATAATCCGGCTATCGGATTGTCACTGCCATCCCGGAGTACAACTGTGACCGTAGATGCATTGCCCACGATCAGGCTTGTGGGATTAGCCGTCGCGCTTGAGTTGGAGGCATTGACATCGCTCGCAATTACTTCAGACGAATATGGGCTTCCGGCAATCCCGGTGCCATCAAGCGTAATTGTAACCTCGTCGGTGCCGATATCCTGAGGTATATAGCTTGCTGTGTAGGTTCCATCACTATTATCGGCAATGCCTGTGAATGACTCACCAACATTCGGTCCGGCAGTTACGGCAATTGAGAGATCTGCAGCAACGCCAGTTACAGCATTGCCAAATTCATCATCTACTGAAATAGTAACAGCTGTTGCATCACCGGCAGCACCGTTGGGTACAGTGGCCCTGGTTACTGCCGGATCGGCATCAGCCGGTGTAAATTCGATTTGCGGGGTGTCGCCGAGCAGCGTGCCATTCACCGTCACACTGGCCGTTACCACTTCCGCGGTTTCATTGGTGATGGTGGACGTATATGTACCGGCGGTCGATTCGGTGACCGGCCCCGCCGTTGAGCTGCCCGTCAAAGAGATCGCAAAGCTGCCCGCATCCACACCGCTCACCACATTGTTACTGCCGTCCCGCAGATCTATCGTCAGCGTGGAGGGTTGACCCGCCTGAAGCGTCACCGGACTCGCTGCCACCGAGGAGTTGGCCGAATCCACACCGCCGCTCTGAACATCAAACCCGTTGGACGTGCCGGTAATCACACCGTCCTGCGCCGACAGCGTCTGACCTGCGCCCGCGGTGCTCACCGATACCTCAAACACCGCGTCCCCACTGCTAAATGTAGCAGCCGATGGAGAGACTGTTCCCGCAGACGACGACAGCGTCGCCGTTCCGTTATATCCGCTGGCCACGTTGCCCTGGCTGTCAAAGGCCCCGATGGTAACCTCAAATAGCGCACCGGCAACCTGTGGGCTCCCAATCGATTCAAAGGCAAAACTGGCCGCGTTTCCGGCAGTCGCCGTGGACGTAAACGTAACTGCATCGAGACCGTCAGCTGACGCCGTGACCTCATACGTTCCGGTCGCGCTGCCAAGCGTGAACTGTGTCGATACAAACCCGTCACCGTCCGTCTGACCCGTGGCGGCCGACAAGTTCTGACCTGTCGCGCCATCTGGCGTGCCGGAAATCGCAAAACTAACCTCTTCGGCTTCCACCGCATTTCCAAATTCATCAGTTATCTGAACCACAAACGGGCTGGCAAGCGCCTGGGTTACCGTCGCGGTTTGATTGCTTCCGGAGTCGATCACCAGGTTAGCGGGTGCGGCCGCAATAATATCAAACGGCTCACTGGAAGCGTCTTCAGTTACACCAACCGCGTTAAATACCATCACATAACTGCCCACGGTGTTGATAACAAGATCGCTGAATGCGGCAATTCCGCTGCCATCGGCAGTCACTGACTTTGCACCACCATCGTAAGTTCCGCTCTGCAGGCCCGCAATCACCTCAACGCCAGAGACATTGTTACCACCCGAATCGGTGACGCGTGCGGCAGGCGGCCCGGCAATCGGCTGACCGGCTACGGTCTGAAGGGGCTGCGTTTCAACGACAACCGTTTCCGCTTCACTGGTCACAACCACACTTTCATACGGGCTTCCCTCAATCCCGACACCACCAAGGGTAATCGTGATCTCATCGGTTCCTACCGTCGAGGGCGTGTACCCGGTTGAATAGATTCCGTTTCCATCAGGACTGATCGGATCCACCGTTGCGTCGCTATTGGCTCCGTCAACGCTGACAGTCAGGTCACCGGAAACACCCGTCACCCGGTTACCAAACGGATCTTCAACCGTGATAGTAATTGACGTGAAATCTGTTGCAGCTCCGTTCGGAACATTGGCTGTTGTGAAAGCCGGATCGGCATCAGCCGGAGAAATGCTAAATTCGTTTGAGGTAAGTGTTGTTACGCCATTTGCTGAAAATACAAGATTGTACTGTCTGGCAGCGGTAATCACCAGGCTGCTAAATTCAGCCACACCAGATGTGTTCGTCTCTACTGTAAGAACGCCTGATTCAAAAGTTTGACCGCTCTGTTCTGTAACGGTGACCTCAACTCCGGGCACCGGATTATTAAATTCATCCTCTATAGAAACTGCTGGGGGACCGGAGATCGGCTCTCCGGCTACTGCATTTCCCGGCTGTGTGGTAATCGCCATGCTGTTTGCATTACCAGGGGTAAATTCTATCTGTGGTGTGTCATCAAGTGTAACGCCAGAAACTGTTGTTGCGACCGTAACTGGTTGTGCTGTTGTATTGTTTACGTTAAACTCATATATCCCTGAGACATTCGTCTCATTCACCGGATCTGCCGTACCCTCACCGCTTACATCAATTGAAAATTCTGATCCGCTCAGGCCTGCAATTGAGTTCCCGGAGCCATCCTTCACCTCAATGGTAACTCTTGAATCATTTCCCACCTGAAGTGTTTCCGGATCAGCCTGAACAATTGATTCACTTGCACTTACGTCACTTGAAGAAACCACGCTGATCTGCGGACTGTTTGAAAGTTCAACGCCATCCAGAGTTGCCTCGACATTATCATCTCCAGAATTTAACGGCGTATAAAAAGCAGCGTACTCACCCGCTTCTCCCGAGAAATTAACAGCCGGTGAAACTGTGTTCGCACCGGTTACAGAAACAGATAGGTCACTTTCTGCATTGTTCACGGCATTGCCAAACTCATCTTCCACCCGAATATTTATTTCGGTCTCTTCTCCGGCGGTTCCATCAGGCACTTCAAGCGTGCTGCTTTCCGCATTCCCCACGCCGGGATTCACATTAAAAGCGTCAGAACTGACGTCCGGTACTCCGCTGGCCGACGCATCAAACACCAGCTTATACCGGCCACTGGATTCTATCACAAGATCATCAAAAACAGCTATACCCAACGCGCTGGTCGTTTGTGTAAGAGTACCGCCATCAAAGTTATATCCGCTCTCCTCGCGAACAGTAATGGACACCCCACCAACCGCATTGCCGGCACCATCTGTCAACCGGACTTGTGGTGACGGACTTACGGATTGACCGGCTCGTGTATTTTCCGGCTGCGTGACAATCGTCATTTGCGTTGCTGCACCTGTCTCGGCTTCGGCCGTAAATATAACTGTCCCAACGTCAGTTACTGATGCTTCAACCAAGTATTCACCGGGTGTATCTCCGAGAGTTAAACGGGTTGCAGCGTTACCGGCGTTGTCGGTTTGAACCGTGCTACTGCTAAGGGTGTGCCCGGTTGCCCCTGCTGGAGTGCCTGAAATTGAAAACTCAACCTGTTCATTTGCTACACTGTTGTCAAAGGCGTCAGTAACCTGAATTATAAAATCACCGGACAGCTGCTCTGTTACTGCTCCGGACTGATTATCCCCTGAAACTATTGCGATCTCATCTGCATCGGCCGGGGTGAATTCTATTGTTGGTGAATCATTGATCATCACGCCATTAACTTCAACCGTTACCGCTACTGTTTCAGCGGTTTGATTGGACACATCAACTGAATAAACACCCGATGTGACCTCATTGACAGAGCCTGCTTCTGCATCGCCTGTCAGTGATATTGTAAAGTCACCGCTACCAATACCGCTCACCAGATTGTTGCTTCCGTCGCGAAGTTCGATAGTGAGAGCTGAGTTTTGCCCTGCCTGAAGGGTTGCAGGATCGACGCTTACTGAGGAATTGGCCGCATCAACACCGCCACTCTGTACATCAAACGTATTCGATGTACTTGTGATGGATCCGTCAGTTGCTGTTATCGACTGATTGTTCGCCGCGGTTGAAAGGGATACGTCCAGCGTAACTATACCGTTTGAAAAAGCAGCTTCCACAGGTGAAATTGATCCATTATTAGTTGTCAGATCAGCTGTTCCCCGGTATCCCGTAGCTGTGTTACCCTGGTTGTCCAGAGCTATAATTCGTATGCTAAACGGCTGCCCGGCTGTTTGAGGCGAGCTGATTTGATCAAACGCGAAAGAACTTGCGGCGGCCGCATTTGCGGTAGCGCTGAAAGTGGCGCTTCCGAGTCCACCGGCAGAGGCTGTTACAACATACGTTCCAGCGATATCCCCCAGCGTAAGCGTTGCAGATGCTAAACCATCAGACCCGGTAACCACTTCACCACTGCTCATTTCTTGTCCGTTAGCCCCTGATGGGGTATCTGACACGGCAAATTCTACCGAAGTGCCCGATACCGGATTTCCAAATGAATCCGTAACCCTCACGACAAACGGGTTGACCAATGCATTTGTAACTGTTCCGCTCTGATTATTCCCCGAAACAAGACTAAGGGATTCCGCATCCGCTGCTACAACATTAAACGGGCCGGATTCAGCATTTTCACTCACCCCGATGGCATTGAATATCAGTGTGTAAGTCCCGGCCGTTTCAATCACCAGATCATCAAACTCAGCTTCACCGCGTCTTTTGGTATTAAGCGTTGTTGTGCCTTCATCGAATAGAGCAGATCCCTCAAGGGACACCACTACTTCCACATCTCTCACAGGATTTCCAAGGTCGTCAAGCACCTCAATTGAAGGCGGTCCTTCTATGGGCTCTCCGGCAACTGTTTGAAGCGCGTCCTGCCGAATGACGATTTCATCGGCTTCACTTGTGATCACCTCGCTTGTATATGGACTATCCTCAATATCATCGCCATTAAGTTCAATTGTCACCTCGTCGGAACCGGTAGAGGTAGGTGTATATGATGTCGAATAGACGCCGTCTCCTTCGTCCTGAATAGACGCAACGGATGCTCCGGCATTTTCGCCGCCAATGGATACAGAAAGCTGATCTGCAACGCCTTCCACCCGATTTTCAAAATCATCGCGAACCGTAATAATAATATTGGTCTCATCACCCGCTGCGCCATTTGGAACGGTTGCAGTTGTCTCATCAGCGTCGGGATTACCCGGGTTTACATTAAACGCATTGGAAGTTACTGCCAGACTTGGTGTGGCTAAAAATACAAGGTTATACCGCCCTGTGTTGTTGATTACAAGATCGTTGAACTGCGCTACGCCCGACCCGTCGGTTGATACTGTTTCTGTACCATCAGCAAACTCCTGACCGTCCTGTTCAGTTACGGTTACATCGAGACCCGATATACTGTTCCCAAATTCATCCGCCACTCGGACCGCCGGTGACCCATTGATAACTTGTCCCGCTACAGAATTTTCCGGCTGTGATGTGATAACAACGAGATCGGGAGCTCCCGGCGTGAAGGTGATTTGAGGTGTGTCGTCCAGCGTGACACCGCTGGCTTTCACAGACACCGTAACCAATTCGGCTCGTGTGTTGGAAACATTGAATCTGTACGTTCCGGCTGGCGAAATCTCACTTACCGCTCCCGCCGATGCATTACCACTAACGGTAATGTCAAAATCAGAGTTAATAAGTCCTGCAATTGCATTGCCGTTGGCATCCCGCAGCTCAACCGTAACTTGTGAACTGTTCCCAACTTCAATCGATGTGGGGGATGCTGCCACAGATGACTCACTACCGCTGATATCGCTGGTTGTAACGATGCTTGTATACGGACTTCTGGAAATTGGCGTCCCGTCAAGAGTAATCTCTACCTGGTCTGTTCCGGATGCCAGCGGCGTATAGCTGGCACTATAGATACCGTCGCCCGATTCGGTTACAGACGGTGACGCACTGTTAGCTCCGCTAATTTCAACAGATAGCAGATTGGCAACGCCCAACACACGGTTTCCGAACTCGTCCTCTACAGTAATTGTAATTTGAGTCACTTCACCGGCTGCGCCGTCCTGTACTGATGCATCGGATTGATCTGGATCGCCGGCCGCCGCTACAATCTCAAATGTGCCTGACTCTTCTGGCGTGACCCCGGAAGCAGCTACATCAAAAGAAAGCGTATAGGAACCGGCAGTTTCGATAACGATGTTATCAAATAGGGCCAGGCCGCTGGAATTTGTTGTTACCGCTGTTTCACTGCCCGCAGTTATACTTCCGCCGCTTGTACTCACAGATACATCAACGCCTTCAACCGGGTTGCCCTCGCTGTCTTCCACAAGAACTGACGGCGCCGGAGAAATAGCCTGACCGGCGGTCGTTTCTGTTGGCTGCTGCCCAATTTCTGCCTGCGATGCGCTACCTGCCACTACATCAAATACGTTGGATGTACCGCTGATATCGCCATCCACTGCCGTGAGGGTTCGGCCGTTGCCTGTCTGGCTAACTGATACATTTGCAGATCCATCGCCATTGGTAAATGAAACCGAGCTCGGAGAAACAGCGCCTGCCGTACTGCTCAGAGTTGCTGTACCGCTATAGCTTTCTACAATATTTCCTTCAGAGTCGAATGCCGTCAGCGAAATAACGAATGGGCTTCCGGCTATCTGGGGGGAGCTTATTTGATCAAACTCAAATGAGACGGCCTCTCCGGCATTCGCATTTGCAACAAACTGAACGGACCCCGCGCCTGAACTTGCCGTAACAGTGTACGCCCCGGTTGCAGAACCAAGAGTCAGGGTTGATGACGCTTCACCGCTGCTATTTGTCACTACCGATTCCGTGCTGAGCGATGCACCTGATGCTCCGGCCGGCGTATCCGAAATAGAAAACTCTACTGTCTCGCCCGCTACCGGGTTTCCAAACGCATCTACTGTACGAACTATGAATGGACTGCTAAGCTCTTCATTAACAGCTGCTGATTGATCATTTCCGGAGACTTCAATCAGTGCATCAAAAGCCGCGGGACTGATCGTGAAAGATTCAGAAACTGCATCATCAGTCACTCCAAGAGCGTTGAAGCGAAGCTGGAAACTGCCTGATGATCGGATAACTAAATCATCAAACACAGCGATACCCGATACATTGGTTGTGAGAACTGACGTGCCTCCGGCGAGGTCAGCCCCACCATCAACCGAGACGGTTACTTCAACACCGCTAATTGCATTATCGAGGTCATCCGTAACAAATACCGCCGGTTCACCCCCAATAATTTCTCCCGCAGTTGAATTTTGTGGTTGCTCCGTAATTACAATGTTTTCCGCATCTGTTGCTACCACATCTCTAATGAACGGACTTCCTTCGATAGCAATGCCATTAAGCTCAATCACAATTTCATCGGTGCCGGTAGCAGAAGGTGTGTATCCCGCTTGATACGTTCCGTTGCCTTCATCGCTCACATCAGTAAATGCGGCACCCGAATTCACCCCTTGGTTTATTGCCAGACTCAGGTCTGAGGCAATTCCCTCAACAGGATTTCCAAATTCATCCAGAACAGTAATTGTAATGTCGGTTTGATCTCCTGCAGCCCCGTTTGGAACATCAGCCGCGCTGCTTGCGGGATCCCCACCAGCAGAGGTGATAGTAAATGGATCTGATGTAATATCACTGAGTGATGAAGCATCTGGTTCAAATTGTATCGAATATTCCGACCCTGCAACTGTAATCGACAGATTATCAAACTGAGCTATGCCGGAACCGTTGGTCTCTGTCTGCAGAACACTGCCATCAGCAAAACCTCCATCGCTGAGCACCGCGTTTACAGCTATACCTTCAATACCGTTTCCTTCATCATCGGTAATTTCCACGGACGGTGACGGGCTTATACTCTCACCCGCCGTGGTATTTGACGGCTGGCTGATGATTGAAATAACTGACGCCTGGCCAAGGTCAGCCTGCGCCGTAAAAGTTACAGAACCTGCGCTTCCTGCTGATGCTGTAATCGTATACGTTCCGGGCAAAATTCCAAGCTGAACAGTCGATGAAGCTTCACCCTCTGTGTTGGTCGTTACTGTTTCAGGAGTGACTGATTGCCCGGCCGCACCTGCTGGAGTCTCATCAAATTCAAATGTTACCGTTTCTCCTTCCACCTGATTTTCAAATGCGTCGAGCACCCGAACGACAATAGAATTTGAGAGAGTATTTGCTACACCAGCCGACTGGTTATTTCCGGATACAATTTCTATAGTATCCGCACTGCCCGATAAAAATGTGACAATAAGAACAGGCTCGAGGGTTACACCTGAAACGGTTACGGTAATCGAGAGCTGCCCGGGATCTGTGCTTGAGACAGTAGCTGTGTAAATTCCGGTATTATTATCTTCACTGAATGCACTGACTGATGCATCTCCGATGCCGGTAAGCTGGATTTCATCTTCAATACCACTTAAAGGATTGTTCTGATTATCCCGTGCGGTGACCGTAATTACAGCATCCTGTCCGACTGTAACTTCATCAGGTGAAATTTCAGCCAGGGAGTTTTCACCGCTGACATCGCTTGCTGTCACAATGCTTTCTACGGGACTTCCGGCAACTGCAGTGCCATTCAACTCTACTGAAATTTGATCTACACCAATATTCTGCGGTGTGTACTCTGCGATGTATTGCCCCACTCCTGTGCCAGCTGAAACTCCAGGGGATGCACTATTTGCGCCAGTAACGGTAACTTCAATATCATTTTCAACACCCGATACCGGATTTCCAAATCTGTCATCAATGGTGATATCAATAGCGGTCGGTTCTCCGGAAATACCGTCATTTACGCTAACTGAGCTCGATTCCGGATCTCCGGATGCCGACACCACTGTAAACCCGGTCGTGCTGAGGGAGGTGACATTGGAATCCAGTGCCTCAAAATTAATGTTGTAGTTTTGACCCGCTGTCTCGATCGAAAGCTGTTCAAATCGCGCGATTCCATCTGTGTCCGTCGATACAGTGGTTACAGAACTTCCCGAAAAGCTCTCCGAACTGAGACTCGCCTGGATTTCTATCCCTTCCAGAGGCTCATCATTTGAGTTGTTGAACCTAACGGCGGGAGCAGGTGAGATAATCTCGCCAGCTACAGTCTGAGAAGGCTGCTGCACGATTTCCATTCCCGTGGCTCCTTCCATCACAAAAATAGAGCTGACCTGCTTATCCGAGTCCATGATAATCGTCTCCGGATTCTGGCTGCCGCTCAGATCACCGCGCCATTCAGAGAACCGCCATCCGTTTTCGGCCGTTGCCGTCAATGTAACTTCCTCACCGGCCGTGTACTCCAGCTTATCGGGCACAGCTTCAATAAATCCTTGTCCCTCAACCGTGAGTACAAGAGTATAAATGCCAGCCACATCTTGCTCAAAAACGACCGTCACAACAGTCTCATCTTCAACTACCAGCGTGTCCGGGTTTTGTGTGCCGTTCAAATCTCCTTCCCATCTGCTAAACTGCCACCCTTCATCGGGAATAGCCGTCAGTTTAAGTGTCGTAATAGTTTTCTGTTGACGGGTTTCTGCACGTTGCTGCGGGATCTGTGTCTGTTCAATTCTCTCATCCGGCAGATTTGGACGCTCTCTTTCGGAACCTGATCCGGCTCCGTCAATTGCGCGATTCCCATCTCTTTGCAACTTCTGAATTTGACCAACAGGGTTTAATTTCAGGTTATCAGCAGATTCCTCTGTTTTAATGATGGTGGTAGCAGTTAGAGCAGCCTGATCCTTATCTTGATCCTGGTTAAGTATCTCCTGTGATACCGATCCCTGGCCAATAACATTAATGGTGAGCGGTACGTCAATATTAGAAAAGAATGCGGTCACCGATCTGTTTTCTGTCATTGATAAAAACGTAGGATTCAATGACCCAACTAAGTCGCCTTCCCACCGGTCGAATACGTAACCTGTATTAGGAACAGCCTCGATTTCGATGCTCGTACCGTCTACAAATTCCCCGTCGGACGGAAAAACTTCGCCCCCCTCTTCAGGCGAAACTGTAGTCGTAAGCGTGTTCACACCCGGAACTGTATCATCAAATTCCGGCTGAGTCGTGTCGCAGCTAAACGTTAATACTGCAATGATAGATGCTAATACAAATAGAAGTCTTCTCATAAATATGAATTCAAGGGAAAAGAAACACTGCTCCCTTATTTAGTTCTTAAGCGATTCTCAGACCAACACCTGATTTGAACTAAATTAATTAAGAAAAGAACCGAACGCACACCATTAGATTAATCTCATATTCCTCGCTTTTTCGGATTTACCGCCGTTTCAGTGCAGTATTTCTGAGTCCGAGCCTACAATAACCGGTTTTCCGGCTATTAAAAACTCTCCGTTTTCATCACGAAAAGAGATAATTTAGTGAATCTGAAGTGACTATTTTGCAGGAATTAACCATATTTCTCCTGTTCAATTCGGGCAACGATCACTCTAATTCAGACCAACATGAAAGCAACCGGAACATTCAGTGTCAATATGAACCCCCTCGACGGTTATGCAGAGGGAACGGACGATATTCAAGTGAACAGAATGTCAATCGACAAATCATTTGTCGGGGATCTCAAGGGGACAAGTAAAGGAGAGATGTTAAGAGCGATGACGCCCGTAAAAGGGTCAGCCGGCTATGTGGCGATTGAACAGGTTGTCGGAGAGCTAAATGAAAAGAAAGGGAGTTTTGTGCTTCAACATTTCGGAATGATGAATCAAGGGAGTGACCGGCTGATACTTGAAGTAGTACCCGATTCCGGAACAGATGAACTATCAGGAATCAGCGGTTCAATGTCGATTACGATCGACAACGGCCAGCACTTTTACGATTTCGACTACCGGCTGGGTGAAGATAATTAAAGGTGTTTACGTCGGTCGAACGTCCCCGTTCGACAGGTTTGAAAGCAAGTCAAAAGGATACAACTATATGTTGGCCATTCCTGTATCAACGATGTGGTTCACAAGGAATAAATCGCTTGTACCATGACAATCGAAGCGGGAGCTTCGGTTTACTACATCCGGTCGGGCGCCGTAATTCCAAGAATTCCAAGGCCATTTGCCAGCACCTGAGCGGTGGCTTTGGCCAGCTCTGCACGAGCCTCCATCAACTCCTGCTCTTCTCCGATAATTCTGCAGTCGTGATAAAATGAGGTAAAGTCCGATGCCAGTTCATTCAGGTATGTAATGACCCGGTGCGGTTCCATATACTCAGCTGCAAGAGCAATTACATCAGGAAACCCGAGCAGTTTTTTAATGAGCGTAACTTCTGATGGATGGTTAAGAAGTTCGAGCTTCTTCGATTCAGTTTCGTCCGAAATTTCTGCCTTTTTCCTGAGGATTGATTGAATGCGCGCATGAGCATACTGCAGGTAAAATACCGGGTTCTTCTCGCCCGTCTCTTTTGCCCGGGCCACGTCGAACTCCAGGTGTGTATTGGGTGACCGCATCAAAAAGAAAAACCGCGTTACATCTTCGCCCACGTCATCCATCAGCTCATCAAGCGTCACAAAATTAGCTTTCCGCGTACTCATCTTATAGGGTTTGCCATCCTGAACAAGCGTAACAAACTGATAGACCAGGACATCCACTTTGGATGGATCGTAGCCCAACACCTTGATACCGTTCATCACGTCGGGATAGGTATCGATATGATCGGCGCCAAATACATCAATACACAGATCAAAACCGCGATCGAGCTTATTGGCATGATAGGCTATATCCGGGAGCCGGTAGGTAGGCTCGCCCGTGCTTTTAATTAAAACCGTGTCTTTATCTTTGCCGAACTCTGTGGTTTTAAACCAAACGGCTCCATCCTTATCGTACGCCATCTCCTTTTCCCGAAAGGCCTGAACTGTTTTTTCAATAGCTCCGCTGTCGTATAATGATTTTTCGTTAAAGAAGGAGTCCATCTCAATATTCATCCGCTTCAGCGTATGCTGTATATCATCAAAAATACCCGATTCAGCCGCCTCTTTAAAGATGGTTTCATCCTCCCGGTCAGCTAATTCTTCGCCGTGTTCGTCCACCAGTACTTGTGCTATTTCCTTGATGTATTCACCCTTATAACCGTCCTCCGGCAGTTCCGCGTCTTTCCCGATTGCCTGAAGATACCGCGCCCTTACGCTGAGCCCCAGCTTTCGCATCTGCCGGCCCGCGTTATTAAAATAGTACTCCCTGTCGACCTCGGCACCGGACCATTCCAGCAGCCGTGAAACTGTATCACCCAGCACCGCATTTCGTCCGTGGCCAACCGTGAGCGGCCCTGTGGGATTGGCACTTACAAATTCGACTAGCGCCCTCTTGCCGTTCTTGTCATCCGACCGGCCGAAAGTTTCACCCTCAGCAATCAACTCTTTCAGTGCGTTCGTCAGATATTGATCAGAATATCTAAAGTTGATAAAACCGGGCCCTGCAATGTCCGCCGACTCAATTAAATCCGGATTTAGATCTAATTTTTCAACGATTTGTTCGGCAATTTTTCGCGGATTATTTCGGAGTGGTTTAGCGAGCTGCATTGCCAGGTTGGTTGCCACATCTCCATGCTCGGGGTCTCTGGGTGTTTCAAGCTGAATGTCTGGCATCTGATCCGGTTCAATATCAAATTGTTCAAGTACACGCTTAAGCTGCTTCGTTAGGTATGCTTCAATCTGCATGGCAGAGGTTTAGGATCTGTGTTTATATTTATACCTGAGCTCAATTAATAAAAACAAATGTAGAAATATCCCCTAACAAGGGGATATTTCCCCGCCAGGATGCTTTCGGCAAGAGGGTGTTCATTGATTTTTACGATGTTCATCTGAACATCCCCAAATTTCCCCCTTTTTTTTCGCCACGGGCAACCCTTCGGGAAAGGGGGACTTACAATAAACTAATTTATTAATCGAACTAAGATTTCAATTAAAGGGCAAAGATACAGCTTTTCGTGCGGGAATCGCCACTCTATTCTTAGCTGAACGCTGTAGATGAGTACCGACGATATTCACGCCGTACTGAAACAATTCAGACCCACTGCTTAATTGCTCTTTGTTGTCATTTCTATATATTAAACGAAGGCTTTGCCCCTCGTGATGCCTCCTGAAAATGAACACTCCTCTAACACATGCCTTATGTCCACTCGCATCAACTTTATTTCAGCCCTATTCATTGTTTTGATCACCGCACCCGCTGTCTTTTCACAAGGCACCCGGCTTCTGCGAGAACCCACAATTTCTGAGAACAGCATCGTTTTTGTACACGCCTATGATCTCTGGAAAGTAGACAGGGCCGGTGGCGACGCTACCCGCCTGACCAGCAATATCGGCGGCGAAATGGCGCCCCACTTTTCACCCGATGGGAGCATGGTTGCCTTTACGGGTCAGTACGATGGCAACTCAGATGTGTATGTTGTGTCAGCTGATGGCGGCTCACCTGAACGACTCACCTGGCACCCCGGAACCGATATGGTAACTGGCTGGTCGCCTGAAGGCGAAATTCTCTTCCGTTCATCGCGTGATGGCCATCCCACCCAAACGAACAGAATCTGGAAAGTAAGTCCGGACGGGGGCACACCAACCGTTCTTCCGATTCCACGGGCTGCCAACGGCGACATCTCGCCAGACGGACAGTACATTGCGTACAACCCCATCACGTTCTGGGACCCTGAATGGAGAAATTACCGCGGCGGACAGGCCCAACCCATCTGGATTGTGGACCTCGATTCGTATGAGCTTACGCAAACACCCCGCACGGATAATGAACGCCATACCGACCCCGCCTGGCTTGGTGATGAGGTGTTCTATCTATCAGAAAGAGATTATGTCAACAATATCTGGTCGTACAATCCTGAATCGGGAGAAGAGACCCAGTGGACGTTTCACACTCAATTTGACGCAAAGAATATTGACGCCGGATTTGGCATGGTTGTCTATGAACAGGGCGGATTCCTGCATCTTCTGGACCCTGAAACGGGCAGCACCGAACAGCTTGAAATTCATGTGACAGGCGACATGAGCTACGGACGTACACGCTGGGTGGAGCCGTCTGCAGGAGATCTGGACAACGCCGCCATTTCTCCCACCGGAAAGCGTGCGGTATTTCAATATCGGGGCGAGATTGTTACCGTTCCGAAAGAAGATGGTACCTGGCGCAACCTGACCAACTCTTCATCCTCTGCGGAGCGATATCCCGTGTGGTCGCCAGAGGGTGATAAAATAGCCTGGTTTTCTGACGAGAGCGGCGAATACACGCTTACAGTTTCTGACCAATTTGGCCTGGAAGCACCGCGGATGATTGAACTCCCCAACCCCACATTCTATTTCCGGCCCACATGGTCACCTGACGGGAAGCACATCGCCTATACGGATACAGACTACAATCTTTGGTATGTGAATATAGAATCCGGTGATGCCGAGCTTGTCGACACCGACGGATATGCCCATCCAAACCGCACATTAAACCCAATCTGGTCGCCCGACAGCCAGTGGATCGCCTATGTTAAACTGCTTGACAACCAGTTTAAAGCCCTTCACGTGCATAACGTAGAAACTGGTGAGACGCATCAGCTCACAGATGGAATGTCGGATACCATCACACCGGCATGGAGCGAAGACGGAAAGTATATCTGGTTTCTGGCCAGCACTGATTACGGCCTGAATACCGGCTGGCTGGATATGAGTTCTTACAATATGCCTGTCACCCGCGCTCTTTATTTGATTGTTCTTGCTGATGGAGAGCCGTCACCGCTTCTTCCGATAAGTGATGATGAAGTGGCAGCTGCGGAAGATGACGAGGCTGACGACGACGAAGCTGAAGAGGAGATAACTGTGGTTATTGATACGGAAGGGATCGCAGAACGAACACTGGCCGTGGGCATACCCGAGCGAAATTACACCGGCCTTATTCCCGGCCCCGGAGGCAGCGTGTTATATACCGAGTCAGTTCCCAATGAAGAAACCCGGCTGCACAAATATGACCTCGCCACGCAGGAGAGCAGCCTTTTTATGGCCAGCATAAATGACGCTATTGTATCCCACAACAGGAAAAACCTGCTTTACAGAAGTGGCGACACCTGGGGCATTGTAGGAACAGACACAGATGAGAAATCTGTTGGTGATGGAGCGCTGGAAATTTCAGGTATTAAAGTAAAAGTGAATCCCATGCAGGAATTTACCCAGATTTTCAGGGACGGCTGGCGGTTCATGCGCGATTTTCTCTACGTGGATAATATGCACGGCGCGCCCTGGGAACAGGTTTACGAATGGTACGCCCCCTGGGTGGAACACGCCAAACACCGGTCGGACCTGAACTATGTTCTGGATATCATGAGCGGTGAGGCGGCCGTTGGACACTCTTACGTGGGCGGCGGTGACTTTCCGGATCTTGAAGAAGTTCAGGCCGGACTGCTTGGTGCCGATATCTCACTTCAAAACGGCAGCTACCGAATCGACAAAATCTATACGGCCGAGAGCTGGAATCCCGATCTCAGGGCTCCGCTATCCGGGCCCGGTATTGATGTGAATGCAGGAGATTATATCCTGGCTGTAAACGGGAACAGCATCAACCCGAATGATAACTTTTACAGCAATTTTGAAGGCACAGCTAACCGACAGGTTCAGCTTCTGATCAATGATTCACCTGATGAAGAAGGCGCCCGACTCGTGACGATCGTTCCGATCAGCAATGAAGGTGGACTGCGAACACGCGATTGGGTGGAAGGAAACCGGCGAATGGTGGACGAGATGTCCGACGGACGCCTTGCCTACGTGTGGGTGCCCAATACAGGTCAGGGCGGATATACGTACTTCAACCGCTACTACTTTGCCCAGCAGGATAAGCTTGGGGCGGTGATCGATGAGCGAAATAACGGCGGTGGATCGGCCGCGGACTATATGGTTGATATCATGGCCCGCGACCTGCATGGATTCTTAAACAGCAAAGCGGGCGACCGAAAGCCATTTACAACGCCCGGTGCCGGTATCTGGGGACCAAAGGTTATGGTAATGAACGAACGCGCCGGATCCGGAGGCGACCTTCTGCCGTTCCTTTTCCGGAAGATGGAAATCGGGCCGCTGGTTGGAACCACCACCTGGGGAGGCCTGGTGGGAACGTGGGACACACCGCCTTTTGTGGACGGCGGATTTTTTGTTGCGCCCCGCGGTGGGTTCTACAATCTTGATGGTGAGTGGGATGTGGAGGGCGAAGGAATTGAGCCGGACATTGAAGTAATGCAGACCCCGAAGGAAGTTATTGACGGACACGATCCTCAGCTGGAACGCGCCGTTGAAGAAGCCCTGCGGATGCTCCAAAACTACGAGAATCCCATTGTGCCCACGCCTGAAGATCCTGTTCGGTGGAAACGACCCGACCGATTTGATATGGACAACGGAAATCAGAATTAAAAAATCTACTCTTATTCTGTGCCTGTGAGTCATCCCGCGCTTAGACGCGGGATCTCCTATTTGTGAAAAGAACTGTGCATTTTTTTAAATTTAAGACCACATTGTTTAACTCGTCATGCCGCACCCCGATGCGGGATCTCCCATTTCTTCACAATCTCTAAATTCTGCAACTACCATATATTTTCTTATTACTGGGATGGGAGATCACGGCTCAATGCCGGGATGACTTCTAAACAGTTTACAACCATCATTCACAGTGACAATCATCTTAATCTAAATTATGGACATACAAAACAGAACCGCAATCGTAACAGGAGCCAGCCGTGGCATCGGACTGGCCATTTCAAAAGCTCTCATCGAAGAAGGTGTGACCGTAGCCGGCTGGAGCCGGACATCACCCGACCATTTCAATCACGAGCAGTATCATCACATTAAAACCGATCTCACGGTCGAAAACTCCGTTGATGAAGCGTTTGAGAAAACAGTCAAAAAATTGGGCGATTCAATTCCCATCCTAATCAATAACGCGGGAATGGGGTATCGCGGACCGATGGAGGATATGCCGAGCGATACATGGCGACAGCTATTCGACCTGAATGTTCACGGTATCTTTTACGTAACGAAACGGGTCATCCCTCAGATGAAGAATACTAACGAAGGGCACATTATTAATATCGGCTCGGGTGCGGGCACAAACGGTATTGCCGGGATGAGCTGCTACTGCGGCACTAAACACGCAGTGGTGGGTATCACAGAATCACTCCACCAGGAACTTCGTGATTTTGGAGTTAAGGTCAGCTGCCTCTCTCCGGGATCTGTTGATACCGGTTTTTCAGAATCCAACAAAAATAAGCTGCTGCCTGAAGATCTTGCGGCGTCTGTTGTCCACATGCTGAAATGCCCCAAAAACTTCCACTATACAGATATCCAGGTTAGGCCGCTGCAGCCATAATTAAGTAAGCTGGGAATTTTGATATTTGAATCGGTAAATCAACCTCTGGAACGATCGGAAAAAAACTTCACTTTTCTGAAAAACAGTTTTGCTTGGAATTTAAAGCTCCTTATATTTGAATTCTGTGAAAGAAATCAGGGCGCTTAGCTCAGTTGGTTTAGAGCATCTCGTTTACACCGAGGGGGTCGGGGGTTCGAATCCCTCAGCGCCTACATTAAAAAAGCCTCCGAAGGCACTATACTTTCGGAGGTTTTTTAATTTTTATAACGATTTATAAAGCATCTTCCATCAATGTAAAACTCACGCTCCCTCCCCTTTGTGAGTTCTGGCTATACTGACCTTTTATATAACAATACAAAGCTTTATTCATTATCCCGAGGCAGAGCTATCGGGGAATTCTTTGATTAATTTTTTTTTAAATAGCGTTTTTCATTGAAATTGGAAATATTGCACCTGATCAAGTGCAGATTAACACTTTCATCCGCTTCCCGATGGCCAAAGATGTTACACAAATCCTCATCAAAGTAAGTGAAAGTCATTCTGGAGAGGCTTACAATCGCCTGTTTTCCAAAGTCTATGATGAGCTGAAAGATATTGCCATGCGGCAAATGAATTTTGAGCGGGCAGGACATACATTTTCTCAAACCGATCTTGTTCACGAAGTTTTTATTAATATGGTGGATAATGACCGGATCGACTGGAAAAACAGGTCTCACTTTTATGGAGTTGCAGCCATCTGTATGAAACAGATTCTTGTTGATTACGCGCGGAAACGGCTGGCGCAAAAGCGGGGAGGTGACATCACCAAACAGACCTACATCGATGAACTGATTCCGGCGGACGAAGAAGCCGAAGAGATTCTTTCGCTTGATAAGGCATTGCAGCAACTTCGAATTGTAGACAAACGAATGGCTGATGTAGTGGACTACCGTTTTTTTGGCGGGCTAACCATTGAGGAAACGGCTGAAGTGATGGGCATCTCAACGAATACGGTGACCCGCGACTGGGCCAAGGCGAAAGGACTGCTGTACCGGCATTTGAAATAAAGGAATGATTGGGGCAAACCCGAATTTTTTACGCATTTAAAATAAAAGAAAGGACGTCCAGGTGTAACACACGAACAATACTCATTTTATAATGAATCTATATTCCAATTGGAGTGAAGTTAACCGGCTGATCGACAACGCACTTGAGCTTGTCAAAGAAGAGCGGGAAGCATTCCTTGAAAACGAATGTTCTAATCAGCCTGAACTCCTGGCCGATGCCAGAGACTACCTCCGGTCTATTGAAAAAGCAGAGGATGAAGAATATTTAGAGACAATAACATCGTCGCGGTCAAGATTTTTCCAACAGATATGGGAAGAAAGTCTTAAAGGCAGTGGTACCTCACCGGTTGTCGGTCAACAAATTGGCCACTATACCATTACCAGCATACTGGGTGAAGGAGGTATGGGATCGGTCTTCCTGGCCGAACGCACCGATGGTGAGTTTGAGCATCAGGTTGCTATCAAATTTCTGAGGGGAGGCTTTTATTCGTCCACCATGAGGGATCGGTTTAGCCGCGAAAAACAGATACTGGCCCGATTGAACCATCCCAATATCGCCGGCCTTCTGGATGGTGGCATTACCGATGAGGGTGTCCCCTACATGATTATGGAATATGTGGACGGAACGCCCGTGGATTGCTACTGCCAAAACCATTCACTGCAACTTAATGACAGGCTCAACCTGTTTCTTCAGATTTGTAACGCCGTTCAGCATGCACACTCAAAACTGGTCATTCACAGAGACCTGAAGCCACAGAATATTTTTGTTACTGAAGAGGGAAGGGTAAAAGTGATGGACTTTGGCATTGCCAAATTCCTCAACAACGAGCTGGATGAAGAGGCTATAGTTCAGACCCGTGAGGGTTATCACGTGGCAAGTGTGGAATTTGCGGCTCCCGAACAGTTTCGGTCGTCCGCCCCCTCTACTTCCACCGATGTATACGGCCTTGGTGTACTGCTATATCTGCTTCTTACCGATAAAAAACCGTTCGTATTCAAGGGTAAATCGTTACCTGAGATTGAACAAATCGTTCAGACAGAACCGCCTCCCAGGCCCGCAAACTATTCAAATCCAGCCATCGGTTCGATTCCGCCTGACCTGGAGAGCATTATTCTGAAAGCGCTGCGGAAAGAGCCGGAGTTGCGATATGAGACGGTCCGGGAGCTCATTGGTGATATTCAGCGGTTTCTGGCCCATCAGCCTGTGCTGGCAGGAAAGGGAAGCAAGGTCTACAGGGCCAAAAAATACATCTACAGGAACAGAAAGACATTAACTGCTGCCACTTTTGCACTGATTTTTGTTACAAGTTTTTTAACATACCATCTGCAAACGATCAGCCGGCATATAAACCAGACCGAGATGGAAGCGGAAACGGCCCGAACGGTCACCGATTTCATCGTTGAACTCTTTGATGTATCGGACCCGATAGAGAACGAAGAGGGGATTCTTACGGCGGCTGCACTTCTCCAGCGGGGACAAAACCGGTTCAATGACCTCGACATGAACCCTGAGGTTCAGCTTGAGCTGCTCGGCACGTTAGGCAACGCGTCCACGCGGTTGGGAAACTACGAGAATGCAGAAGTGATTTATTTTAAAGCCGACTCTATTGCACAGTCCCATTATCCCCAACACAGCCTGCATACTGCACAAACGGCGCTTCAACTTGGACATATCCTCACATTGCACCGTAAGTTTTTTGAAGCAGAGGGGTATTTAAACAAAGCATTGCTGTTTTTCTCAAAAGACCCGGATCAGTATTGGCAGGAGCAGTCGGATCTGCTTCTTTGGCTCGGGTCGTGTCTGCTAAATACAGACCGGGCAGAACAGGCTCGCCAAACATTTTCACAGGCATTGGAAATCGAGCAGAAACATCGCCCCGATAGCCGGCAGGCACTGAATGTTCAGCTGCACCTGGCTCAGGCTTACAAGGCGCTCAACCGTTTTGAAACTGCTGAGGATATCTATCTGGATTTACTGAATAAAATTGAACTGAATGGTTTTTCAAGATATGATATCCACAGATCTGCACTAAACAGTATTGCCAACCTGCACCTTGCGCGACAAGAATATGATGAGGCTTACCGATATTATAACACGGCTCTTGAGGAGGCGGTTTCCATATACGGCGAGCTGCACCCTAATAGCCTGAAACTGAAAAGCAACGTGATGTATCTTTTCGTCCATCAAAAAGACTACGAGCGGGCTATTGAAGCCGGGAAAGATATGCTTTATGCCAAAATTACGCGGCATGGCGAACACAGCCATATGGCTGCACAAGGACATGCCAGTCTGGGCCTTTTTTACTACTTAGCAGGTAAGTATGACGAAGCAATCAAAGAATTTGAAACATCGCACTCCATTTTCAAAGATCTGCTCGGACCAAATCACCAGTGGACTGTGAATCAAATCGTCTTTCTTGCACTCACAAAGCTAAACTCAGAACAAGAAACAGAGGGCAATGAACTGTTCAAATCTGCCGTATCCAGATTCGACAGCCAGCAGGTTACATACGATTTTTTTGCTCACGGTAATCTTGAGCACTACATCCAACATTTTGAGGAGAACACCGACAGATCTATGCTGGACAGAATCGAACAAATTAAACTGCTTTACTCACGGATCGATACCTAATTTTTTTATCTGCTAAAATTATCCCACCGGTTCGGCCTGTCGCATCAAAAGAAAAAGCAACACAGCTTGACGTTTATAGAATATCACTTATTTTGTTACACTGATTTCAGTTCATGATCTGTTTAAACATAGACTAAGGCTATTCTCTGCATTCTTTGTAACAGTACCAACATATAAAACTGTCATCTGGCAACAGGCGCCCGTATTATCACCCTCTTTCAACACAAGAGTGACCCTTTTGTGATGGAATAATTTCGGATACCTGTTAGCATATGGATTCGACGTCCTGCGATCTTAATGTTTAATAAAATCCGTACAATATGGGATGCTATAACTCAACCGTTGTGAATGCGAACGCTGGAAAAGTGTGGGAAAAGCTAAATGATTTCCACGATCTCTCCTTAATAAAAATGTAGTTGAAGATGTTGAAAAAGTCGGGAATAAAGATGGCGATGAACCCGGTGCAAAACGAGTGCTGAACGGTGCGTTTCACGAGACATTGCTGTCACTCAATAACGAAGCTAAAACACTT
>Ga0307966_1000287_pt1 | contig 42352 bp, 37 predicted proteins | sample OrgLakmetagen646_FD_203141 | JGI IMG/M metagenome (GOLD analysis project Ga0307966, IMG submission 203141) | Saline water microbial communities from Organic Lake, Antarctica - #646 | ecosystem: Environmental > Aquatic > Non-marine Saline and Alkaline > Saline | place: Antarctica: Organic Lake... | reverse complement strand
CTTGAATTCACTAACGGTTGAACAAGACAATATGGGGCGTGCAATGGTTACAGAAGACCTCTCAATTGATGGTTACCCCGATATTTTTGTGATTGGCGACGCAGCTCATGTAGAAGACAAATCGGGCGAGCCACTTCCCGCCCTGGCTCCTGTCGCTCTCCAGCAGGGTAAATATATCGCCAAACGAATTAAACATATTATCGCTGGCAAAGAGACAAAACCTTTCAGCTATACTGATAAGGGATCTATGGCAACGATAGGCAGAGCAAAAGCTGTAGCCGACATAAAGGGATTCAAATTCAGTGGAGTCGCGGCATGGCTTCTTTGGTCTCTGATTCACATCTTCTTCCTGATAGGCTACAGAAATCGATTTCGAGTTTTTGCTGAGTGGATGTGGCACTATATCACCTTTAAACGGGGTGTACGGATTATTTATGACCGTCTTTCCGAGAGCAACTCTGCCAAAGAGGAAACATCGTCATCCTAAGAGAAGAAGGTGGCAGATCTGATGCACCGGGTCAGACGGCAAATGATGACCCGCATCCACAGGCTTCGCTGGCATTTGGGTTTTCGAATGTAAACCCACGCGCATCAAGCCCATCCGGATAATCAATTGTTATTCCGTTCAGATAGATGATATGCTTCGGGTCTACAATCACTTCCATATTGTTGCTTTCGTAAATATCATCATCATCTGTTTTGATATCGAAACCCAGCTTATAGCTTAGCCCGGAGCACCCGCCGCCTTCAACGGCAACTCTCAGATAGAGCTCCGAATCCAGACTTTCATCTTCCTTTATTCTACGGATCTGTTTTGCAGCCCGCTCTGTAAGAGTGATCGGGTGTTCATCTACTTCTCCTGAGACTTCAGGGAATCCCGGAAGCCCGGTTGTTTCGTCTCCCCCGCCTCCATCATCATCAATCAGAGAGGAGATAACATCGTCAAGATTTTCTTCTTTAACAGCCATACTATAAAATCACGATTTAGTTCTGTTTGAAAATGTGTAGTAGTCTTCATCATTTTTAGTGAAAAGACTCAGTATATCTGCACTTACCAAGTTAACCAAAATTTTTGAAGCTCTGTAACTTGTTTGGTTGATGAGATTCGCAAAGCTTTTTACTGTGATCTCACCATATTCATTCAGATAGCGAAATAGCATCTGTTCGTTCTTACCATATTCAAATGTTACGCCTTCAGGGGAGTACTGCTGCTTCAGGATCTCAGTAAGCTCATCACTTGCCAGCATACTGGCATCTTTTCTCCGAACATAAACACGGCGTTTTTTCTTGTTCTTATTATATATTGGTTTATTCGAGGATTCCGGTACACGTACAACCATCACGTCAACCGGGCCAAAATGGACCAGTTCAATCTCGATGGGGACTTCAGGTACGCAATGGTCATAGGCGGCCTGAAACAGCAAAAACTCCTCCTCAAAATATTCCCGTATTCCGGGCACAGTTCCATTATCGTCCACACCAATAAGAATAGTGCCGCCTGTAGTGTTGGCAAAAGCGGCAATTTCCCTGGCTATTTTCTTTGCCGTAGGAATAGTGCGTTTAAATTCGAGGTGTGTACTTTCGCCAGTCTGTATCAAGTTCTTTAAGTCTCCGGGACTCATCTCGGAGATCACAATTTCACCGTTGGGGAGCTTCATGTTACCGTCTGTTTATATTTTGTTCAACATCCCACTACAAGTTGAACTCCTTGTGAAGAGTTCTAAATCATCTTCTCCTCTTTAGGATTACGTGTCATCAGCTCAATTAGTGCGTCAGTTGGGTCCATATTATCAAACAGAACTTTATGAACGGCCCTCGTAATCGGCATTTCGATATTATTTTTTTCTGCCCACTGATTTACGGAATCTGTAGTTTTAACACCCTCAGCCACCATGTTCATTCCGGTAATTATTTCATCCAGCTTTTTGCCCTGCCCTATATTGTATCCTACATAACGGTTTCGGCTATGCTCGCTGGTACACGTTACAATAAGATCTCCCAGTCCGGTCAGACCCGAGAACGTATCCTGAGACGCGCCCATTGCTACGCCCATTCGTTTCATTTCATGCAATCCGCGTGTAATAAGTGCCGCTATGGCATTGTCTCCCATGTCAGCTCCATCAGCGATACCGGCTGCAATCGCCATAATATTTTTCAGAGCTGCCCCTATCTCAACACCAATGATATCCTGATTGAGGTAAACCCTGAACATTGGGGTCATGAATGTCTCTTGAATAATACGTGCCACACGCTTAGAGTAGGCCGCTGCGACAACCGTTGTTGGTTTAAACTTACTTACCTCTTCAGCATGACTCGGGCCGCTAAGAACGCCAATTTGATCCTCAAGAATAATCCCATCAAATACCGATACAAGAATCTGTGTCGGTGTCATTAATGTATCTTTCTCGATGCCTTTAGAGACCGTTACAATGATCTCCTTTCCGGTTATAAATGGTTTTACGTTCGTTGCTACGCTTCTTAGTGCGTGGGTAGGTGTTGCAAAGAGTACAATTTCAGCCGAATCGAGTGCAACTTCAAGAGAATCCGTTGCACTAACGGAATCCGGAAGCTCCACATCTGAAATGTAGTCTGGATTTTTACGCTCAGAATTAATTTTCTCAACAACATTGCGTTCCCTGGCCCACAGAGTAACTGAAAAACCTCCATGGCCTAAAACTACAGAGAGAGCCGTTCCAAAGCTGCCGGCACCGATAATACTTACTTTCTTCAAGATTCTGCCTTCTTTTTCAATCGACCTTCAGAGGGTCTGAATGATTCAATCCTATTCTCATTCCCTTCCATCAGGCGCTTAATATTTCCTTTATGCTTTATAATAATACCAAGGGCAATCAGAGAACTGAATATCATGATGCTTCCGTCGATAGTCCAGTCGAACCCGTATCGCAAAATGAGCTGGGAGAATGGGAAAACAAAAGCAGCGGTAATTGAAGCCAGTGAGACGTAATGGGTTGAAAACATAATGATTAAAAAGAGCGCCAGTGTGATGGAGATAGACAGTGGTTCAATACCATAAAGCATGCCACAGGCTGTTGCGGCCCCTTTCCCCCCGCTAAAACCTGCATAAACGGGAAACATATGTCCTACAACCGCAGCCACACCACATAAAATCAGTACCATGGAATCAACATCCCAGTTTTCGTAAAACGATATCGGTCCACTGCCAATCTGATAGGCCAGCTGACTTACAACCAACGTACAAAATAGTCCTTTTCCAAAATCGAACAGCAGTACAAGCGTACCGGCTTTCCAGCCCAGAATTCTGAAGGTATTGGTTGCCCCGGCATTCCCGCTGCCGTGATCCCTGATGTCGACACTATGCACGAATTTACCATACCAGAGCGAGCTCGGTATCGCGCCGATGAGATAACAGATAACAATCACAACGAATAATGAGAGCATTGGAAGCGTTCCCAAAAGAGTTATAGTTCATTCCCTCTCAATAATAACAAATTGAGAGATGAATCGAGAGATAACTTTTCAGACGTGGCGCTCGGCGTGATAAGATGATCGGACAAGCGGTCCACTCTCAACATGTTCCAGGCCGAGGTTCTCGCCAATCTCTTTATATTCAGCAAACTGATCGGGATGCACCCACTCCACTACCGGATGGTGCATTTTTGTTGGCTGCATATACTGACCAATCGTAAGCACGTCGACGTTATGATCAACGCAATCCTGCATCAGTTCTATCACCTCTTCCCGGGTTTCGCCCAGACCAACCATAATACCTGTTTTGGTTCTTAGTCCCTGATCTTTGCACCTTTTTAGAAGTTCAAGAGAGCGTTCATATTTTGCTTGCGGACGAACCGAGCGATATAATCTTGGAACAGTTTCCAGGTTATGGCTGAGCACATCCGGAGGCGTATCGATTACAGTTTGCAGCGCATCATTCCAGGCTCCCCTGAAGTCGGGAATAAGAGATTCAATAGTTACACCGTCGATCATATCACGAAGTACTTTATGGCACTCTGCAAATATGGGCGCTCCACCATCTTTCCGCTCATCGCGATTAACAGATGTAAGCACAACATGTTTTAATTTCATTTTTGATGCTGCATCTGCAACCCGCCGGGGCTCATCCCAGTCTAATCCCTGAACGGGACGACCGGTTTTGATAGCACAAAATGCACAAGAGCGAGTGCAAACATCGCCCAAAATCATAAACGTAGCTGTTCCGGCTCCCCAGCACTCGCCCATATTTGGGCATCTTGCTTCAGAACAGACTGTATTAAGGTTGTTCTTGCGAATAGTATCGGATACTTCTTTAAATTTTTCACCTGAGGGAAGCTTAACGCGCAACCAGTCGGGACGTCGCTGACTGGGTGATGAATCTTCTAATACGTTCAGTTCTTTAATCATTGAGCCGTCTTTTTAAATGTGAAACACATAATAAAATTTCTTCCTGAAGATACTGTGAATTTTGCAAAGGTGTTACCCGACCGGTCAGAATGTAATGGACCCAGAAATGATTGAAATCGATACTCTCCAAAACAACCTTAGCTTTGAGCTAAAGTCAATACAAACGACGATTTATGATGGATGATTCTTTCTATCGGCTTGATACTCCGGATCAGTTGGCTTCACCTAATCTCGACAATAAATGCTGCTCATCCGATGGTTCAGTGATCTCTGTGCTAAACTGTTCTGAAAAATGATGCGCAATTCTGGACTTAACGCCATCAACATCAAGAGATTTGCCAAGTATTTTTGAAAGACCCGTCACATTTTTGTCCCGGATTCCGCATGGAACAATATGATCAAAGTACGTGAGATCAGTATTAACATTGAAAGCGAAACCGTGCATGGTCACCCACCGTGAACAACGGATTCCCATCGCACAAATTTTTTCGTCTCCAACCCAAACACCGGTCAGCCCTTTAATACGCCCGGCTTTAATACCGTAATCAGCGCATGTTTTGATAATCACTTCTTCCAGGTATCGCAGATATTTATGAACATCGGTAAAATAACGGTCCAGGTCCAGGATTGGATAGCCAACGATTTGCCCTGGTCCATGATACGTAATGTCGCCACCACGATCATTCTCAATAAATTCTGCATCTATCTTTTTTAACTCAGCCATCCCTTTCAGAAGATTGGCTGCATCTCCGCTTTTGCCCAATGTATAAACATGTGGATGCTCAACAAAAATAAAAGAGTCTGGTATCTTTTTTGTGAGTGTTGGATTATCTCTGACCGCAAGTTTTTGGTCTATAAGCTGTTTTTGAATTTTTCGCTGAAGGTCCCAGGCCTGACGATAGGGCATCGTACCCACATCAAAAAATTCCACTCGATTATCCATACCAAAAAGATAACGAATTATATCAGAAACCCCATTTGCCGATCAGACAAATGGGGCTGTCAACGTTTTTTATTTCAACCGAATACTATCTTAACATGAAAATTATTGGAAGTGCATACCGAACACGCACCGGACGGCCTCTCTGCATGCCGGGAGAAAACTTTGTTTCACGCAGCACCCGAATAGCCTCTTCATCACACCCCCCTCCGATTCCGCGAAGAACAACGGGATCCTCAACATCACCATTTTCATTGACAATAAACTGTAAATATACCCTGCCCTGGATATTTGCTTTTTTAGCCATTTCAGGATAATTGATTCTCTCTTGAATGTCTTTCATTCCATTTAAGAGTTCAGGCATTTTCTCTACAGCTATAAAGAAATCTTCTTCTGGTTCCTCAGCAACCTCTTCTTTACGCTTCGGTGGCGGAGGCAAATATCCCGGCGATGAAAAATCCAGCTCTGCATCTAACATAATATCCACCTCTTCAATGATGACGTCATTTGGAACCGCTACCGGTACCGGTGGACGCGGCGGAGGCGGTACTACATCTTGCTGCTTGGTCTGAATAATCTCCTCCATTTCTACAACTTCCTGTGTTTGAAGAGTATACTCTTGCTCACCAGACGGACCAAAATTGATGTGTGTTAACCCAATAAACACCGTCAAGGTTATAATTAACCCGGCTTCGAAAAATAGTGTATAGTATTTCCGAAGATCAACATCAGGTCTCCTGTAGGTACTGAATTGTCGCCATTTCTTTTTCATCTCAAACCCTCCGTAAATATTCAGTATTAATGACCTTTTTATCTTTTATTAAGATACATACAGAATATGAATTTTCGATGTGCGCGAATAAGAAAAGAAGGAAAGATATTCTCCCTTAGACGACCACCTGTCTGAACCCATTATGAAGAGGAAATAAAAAAGGCCGGGAGTTAACCCCGGCCTTCTCTATTTATAAAATTTTATAACCGCTCCGCTTACGAACCGCTTATTTTTTCTTTGGCTTTGACCCGAGGTGAACTCCTTCGCCGTAAGCTTCTGCGACGGCTTCCATTACTGCCTCACTCATTGTTGGATGCGGATGAACAGCACTAATGATTTCGTGACCAGTCGTTTCAAGATCACGGGCAACAACAGCTTCTGCAATCAATTCCGTTACGTGAGATCCAATCATGTGGCAGCCCAGCCATTCGCCATATTTTTTATCAAATACAACTTTCACAAATCCTTCTTCGTGGCCCAATCCTGCCGCCTTACCGCTGGCTGAAAATGGAAACTTTCCAACCATCACATCATAGCCTTCATCTTTGGCCTGCTGCTCAGTCATTCCCACAGATGCTACCTGAGGCTCACAGTACGTACAGCCGGGAATATTGTCATAAGGGACAGGATGCGGTTTTTCTCCGGCCAGCTGCTCAGCAAGAACAGTTGCTTCATGAGACGCTTTATGTGCCAGCCATGGTGCACCAATCACATCACCGATGGCGTAAATATTATCAGCGGATGTTTTATAGGTTGATTTATCAACGACTATATCACCTTTTTTGGTTTCAACACCAGCTTTTTCAAGGCCAATATTTTCAACGTTTCCAACCACGCCAACAGCGGAGAGAACCATATCAGCTTCTACCTCTTCACTGCCTTTTTTGGTCTTGATTGTTACTTTCACGCCTTTGCCTTTTTTCTCAACTTTTTCAACTGAGCTGTCGGTCATTACATTGACGCCTTTCTTCTTATAAATCTTACCCAGTTCTTTGCCCACATCTGCATCTTCCACCGGCACCAGTGTTTTCTGCAGCTCTACGAGCGTTACTTCTGTACCGATTGAGTTGTAGAAATAAGCAAATTCAACGCCGATAGCTCCGCCGCCGACAATCACCAGTTTTTTCGGCTGCTTCTCGAGCTGCATCGCTTTTTCAGAATCAATAATCATCTTCCCATCAATTTCGAGGTTGGGAAGCTGACGCGGTCTCGCACCTGTAGCGACAATGAAATGCTTGGCTTTAACTGTCTCTTTTTCTTTTCCTTTGTCGTCCTGGATGGCTAATTCTTTCGCTGATTTAAACACACCGGTTCCATTTAGTACTTCGATGCTATTGGCTTTCATTAAAAACTGAACGCCTTTACTCATCTTATCTGCCACTTTTCGGCTGCGTTTAACCATTCCCTCAAAGTTGGCAGAATAATCTTTTACTTCAATACCATAATCCGAGGCGTGGGCAATAGATTCAAATACCTCTGCCGAACGGAGCAGGGCTTTGGTAGGAATACAACCAATATTCAAACATACACCGCCTAAAAATCTCTTCTCTACAACGGCCGTTTTAAAACCCAGTTGAGCCGCTCGAATAGCAGCAACATATCCGCCGGGGCCGGTTCCAATTACGCAAACATCAAATTCTTTAGCCATGTTTAGTCAGTATCTAAATTAATTAGTAAAATTTTCAAAACCGTCACCCTTTCGTCATTACTTGGCATCCGGTTATCTACAGCTTATTAAAATAAGGAATATCGGGCTGATTTATAAATGATAGATAGATTTACGAAGGATTTCAGCTGAGACAATCAAATTCACAATTCCCACTGACCCAAAAATATTCAGGCAGTTTCATTATCCTCATTGTGTTTCATCACTTGATTTTCTTTAGATCCCTTCATTATGAGTTAAAAACAAGGTTCTTGTTTTTAAACAATTCATATAATCACATTTAAAGTATAGCTTTTCAATTGGATTTTTTAGAGATAATTATTGATAGCAAATTAAGATGACAGTTCGGTATCTTTAACTTTTTTTTGTAATTATAAAGAAACGTAAGTCCATGCTTTTCTTGGTTATATGCGGTTTAACAGAGAGAATTTTTAAGCACTAATCATGCACGTTTTCAGTCAAATATAGAAACTCCGACAACTAATCGTAATAATTCTTGACCTGTCACCGGAGCCACCATTCAATGCCGATAGACTGATGCTATCATTTTTAAAAAAACATCGGCATAGACAAACCATAATGCCATTACAAATCATCTCCATACCGGTATCAAAAACGCAATTAAAGCTCGGAGAAGGTGTAAAATCGATTCGCTATTACAGGCTCTCATACTCATATATCGGCTTTTCCATTCCAGAAACACTTACAACCGTATTTCCAGGCATCGGTTAACTCGTATTCACTTTAGTGACCGGGAAAGATATTGAAACCCGGTTTCTAAACCATTAAAAAGTCAGTAACCCGGCCAACCACAATTACTTCATTTGATAATCCTCGAGTTAATCAATTTTTTGCGGAGGCTCTCACACCAAAATCTGCGTATCAAAACAATCCAATCTATCATGCTGTCAATAGAATCATCAACCAAAAAGGGTTGATTTCAGTCAAAATATTGGCGGAACAATACTTCATGAGCAGGCGGACGCTAAACCGGCAGTTCCGGCTGAAAGTGGGGGTATCCCCAAAGGCATATGCTAAAATCTGGCAGATTGAGTACGCGATGGAACTCTTTCAAATGAACCCAAAGGTCAGTTTAGCTGAAATCGCGTTTAAAGCCATGTATCATGATATGGCTCATTTAGCGCGTGATTTCAGGGCAAAGGTCGCACTCCCTCCCTCCCAAAACTATCTTGATACTCCGGAAATGCTTTAAGTTTGTCCGATTTGTACAGTAGTATTTCATTTGGATTTAGGTATGGTTCGATCATAGTAACACTGTGAAAACTTCATCTTCCACAAACAGTGTCAATGGTAAATTGACAGGTTTCTGTGGATTCATGACTCTTCAGGTTCAGTCTGAAAATGGAATCATTATTATTTAACCGAACATTATTTAAAAAACTGAGCATCTGTGAAGCGTCCGGATTTATTGAATTAATTATGCTGCCTGTTATGCCCTAATTCAGTGACTGGAGATACGTGTAAAATCACAGAAATTTGAATATCAAATAATTTAACTACATTGGGGTATCCTTTCCTTACATCCATTTCTTATGCCCTTATTCATGGATTATCATATCGTTTCTGAGATTAGCATCGATGCGGTTAAACAGGGCCACATGACAGACAGATCCGTGCAGGATAAATACGGTGTCAAGTATCTTCAATTCTATGTGAACCAGGAGGCCGGAACAATATTTTGTCTTATTGAGGCACCGGATGAAGAATCCTGCAAACAGGTTCACCAGGAAGCCCACGGGAATATCGCCTGCAACATTGTAAAGGTTGAAAGCGGCTTTTATAAGTTGTTTATGGGTGAATCACACCAGCTCGATCATGGGATCGTATTAGGAAAAGACGGCGACTTAGACAACGCGTACCGCTTCGTTCTCGCGATTGATATTTTGGGAATGACTAAAGCTGCCAGTTCGTGTGATATGAAGCATTTAATTATTCCGGACAATCCTAAACAACTGATTCGTCAAATTATTTCATCGTACGAGGGACGAGAGGTTAAAAACGCTGATTATGATGGTATCCTATGCGTCTTTACTCAAGCTGATGAGGCGATGGATTGTGCCATTGAAATTCAAAAGAAGTTAATAAAGCAGGTAGAGAATCCGGAAGACGGATCCTGGAATATAACGTTCAGAATGGGGATTGGCGGTGGTCAGCCTGTGACAAAGAGCGATCAACTTTTTAAGGAGACCATACGGCTTGCCCGGCGGCTAAGTATAATAGCCGATGACAGGGAGATTGTTGTATCAAATATGGTTAGAAAAATGACCGCAATTGAAGAGAAACCAAGAAGCAATTCAGCGTTAAAATCGATTCAGTTAGCAGAAGAGGAGTTTCTTGGACAACTGTTTGAGATTACCGAAAAAAATCTCTCCAATCATGCGTTTAACGTTGAAAAACTTTGCAGAGACATTGGCATCAGCCGCTCACAGCTTTATCGAAAAGTCATGGCTGTTACCGGACGTTCGCCGGTTGCGTTCATTCGCGATGTACGATTGGATAAAGCTCTCTTCCTGATCAAAGAGAACAAATACAATCTATCCGAAATTGCCCTCGAAATTGGTTACAACAACCCTTCTTACTTTTCAAAATGTTTCAGGGATAAGTATGGTGTGAAAGCTTCCAGTGTCGATATAAGGCTTTAAGTGTTCAGGAATTTCAGAGTTTTTAAATGTGCTTAGCGGTTTCTAAAAGATAGCAAATGGATGCTAATCGCATTTATTAGTGATTTGACTCATTCCCAACTCCTGAAACTGTCCAAGGGCGTCATCCCGCACCTGATGCGGGATCTCCTTTCGTTGATATGGTCCAGGAGATATCGCTTCGCGTTCAAAAAATGAGTGAATCGACGTCCTGTATGACGGAATGATTACCATTATTGCATTTCCACGACCTTTTTGGAGCGCATCAGAAGGATTAAGATGACTCAAATTTGATAGTCATTGAACGAAATGTGGTGGATCTCTTCGGTCCTCAGGAATAGATTGTTTGATATAGATATCAAGAGAGAGAGAGTTATCAATTAAGACCTGGCAGCGTCCTCAGTTCCTGTCAGCGTCTTATTTGTTACTCAGCAAACAAATTGAGTTCGATTTTTAAAAGTTAATGCATCGACAAAAGGAGTGTTCATATGTTTTAGAATTATCGATGAACATCCCCCTCAGCCCCCTTTTATAAGGGGGAGTTTACTATTTCCATTTAAAACAAAACCAAGAGTCACATGAAAACAGTCATCAACGACCAAACACACGATTTAAATATAGAACTTATTCGTCCCGGGGATGCTACCTATGATGATGAGCGCAGTATTTACAACGCCATGATCGACAAGCGGCCCGCCCTTATTGCCAAGTGCAAATCTGCAGAGGATGTCATCGAAGTAGTAAAATACGCCAGGAATAATAAAATGGAGGTTTCCATCCGAAGCGGCGGGCACAATGGCCCCGGTCTTGCACTGGTGAATGATGGTTTGGTGATCGACCTTTCACCCATGAAAGAGATTACGGTAGATCCCAAAAAGAAAACAGCGCGGGTCGAACCCGGATGCACCTGGGGTGATGTGGACACTGCAACCCATGAATATGGACTTGCTACCGTGAGCGGAATTATATCGACGACCGGTGTGGGCGGACTCACGCTCGGGGGCGGACATGGATACCTGACACGAAAGTACGGACTCACCATTGATAACCTGATCAGTGCCGATGTGGTACTTGCTGATGGCACCCAGGTTCACACAAACAAAAATGAACACCCGGACCTGTTTTGGGCCCTGCGCGGAGGCGGCGGAAACTTCGGTGTCGTTACCTCCTTTGAGTACCGGCTTCATCCCGTCAAAAATGTGATTGGCGGACCTATGTTCTGGCCGATCGAAGAGCTTGAAACCACCTTAAAATGGTATCGTGACTGGCTTCCTGAGATGCCAAACGATCTGTACGCCTTTTTTCTTGTATCAGAAGTTCCATCTGCGGATCCTTTTCCTGAAGAGATTCGCGGAGAAAAAGTGTGCGGCCTGATGTGGTGTTATACAGGACCTCAGAATCAGTTTGAAAAATACCTGAAGCAGGCTCGAAACAGTGCGAAACCGCTTTTTGAGTTTACAGGTGAAATGCCCTATCCTGCTCTTCAAACGATGTTCGATGGCCTTTTCCCAACTGGCCTGCACTGGTATTGGAAAGGTGATTTTGTTCGTGAAATAAGCGATGAAGCAATTGACCAGCATCTGAAATTCAAAATTATACCCACGCCTTTGTCGACCATGCACCTGTATCCGGTTGATGGCGCCGCTCACGAGGTAGGAAAAGATGAAACGGCCTGGAGCAAGCGGGATGCCCGGTGGTCGATGGTAATTGTGGGTGTGGACCCGGATCCCGGGAAAACTGAAATCATTAAAACATGGGCCCGTGACTACTGGGAGGCGCTGCATCCTCACACGCTTGGAGGATCCTACATCAATTTTATGATGGAGGAAGGAGAGGAGCGGGTAAAAGCATCATATGGAGATAATTATGAGCGACTACGGAAAGTTAAGGCCAAATACGATCCGGAAAACTTTTTCCATGTGAATCAGAATATCAAGCCGAAAGAGAAATGACTCCAAAACTGTTGACCCGCTTACTATCGATGTTCCTCATCCTGTTTTTCTACAGCTATGACGTTCAATCACAGACTGTGATAACGGGTACAGTCGAGGAAGATAACGGATCATCGTTGCCCGGAGCCAATGTACTTTTACTGCAGTTATCTGATTCTTCTGTAGTGAAGGGAGCCGTTACTGACAACACGGGGGGTTTATGAGCTGAATAACATCCAAACGGGACGGTATTTGTTGTCGGTCTCCATGATTGGATTTCAGCGCTATGTTTCTGCACCCTTTGAAAAAGATCAGGATCCTATCCGGTTTGACACGCTCACCATACAGGTTTCCCTGGAAGAGATGGACGAAGTGGATGTAACGGCCCGCCGGCCTTTGTTTGAGCAGGAAATTGATAGGCTGGTAGTTTACGTGCAAAGAAGCATAACATCCTCCGGTAGTTCTGTACTTCAGGTACTGCAAAAATCTCCGGGAATCCAGGTAAACCGCCAGAGCAATACTCTTTCCATGAGCGGCAAATCCGGAATGCGGGTCATGATCAACGACAAATTTGTTCAGCTGCCCATTGATGCTGTGGTTCAGATGCTGGACGGAATGAGTGCCGCTAATATCGATCAGATTGAGCTCATTACAACACCACCGGCAAGGTATGAAGCAGAAGGAGATGCGGGTATTATACACATCAAAATGCAGCAGTTTACAGAGTTGGGCACTACCGGTATGGTGAGTGGTAACCTGGGGTATAATCAGGCGGAGACACTCGGCGGAAATGTTAATATCAGCCGGCGAGGAAGCAAACTTGCTCTCTACCTTGATTACTCCATTCACTACGACCGAACGGAGACCAATTGGATCAATGAGCGTTTTTTATTTACGGATGGATTTATGGGAGAGATAAGCAGTGATAATATTCGGAGCCCGGCGACCGGCGTTCAAAATGCCCGGGTAGGTATGGAATATCAGATTGGCCGTAAAACGACAGCCGGGCTCCTTTTGACCGGCTACCAGAGACTGTGGAAAACGCGCGATCTGTCTGATAATTTCGCCCGATTAAGTCCCACTTCAAACTTGAGCACCGAAATGTCGGTTCGTGAAACCAACCGGTGGAGAAACGGGCTGGTAAACGTTAGCCTCGATCACACGTTTAATGAAAACCAGTCTCTCAATTTTGATGTCGATTACCTCTACTTCAAAAACGACAATCCATCCCTATACGAAAACAGGTTTATTGAAGGTGATAACACACTTTTGAACAGGGAACGTATTGATGTTACAAAAGAGACACCGATCAACATATGGGTTTCAAAACTGGATTACCGGAATGTGCTTTCTGATGCGTTTACGCTTGAAACAGGCTTGAAAGCATCACTTTCTGAATTTTCAAATAAAGTCATTGTTTCGGACCTGGTAGAGAATGCCTGGGTGGAAAATGATACGTTCACGCAAGACGCCGATCTTTCAGAAAAACAGCAGCGGGCTATCTATCCGGCAACTGGACACCTGCTGAAAATTTGAGGATAAACGCAGGGTTGCGTTTTGAGTATACCGACCGCTTTTTAAGCACATGTTAAACTTCCGGACTTGTGGATCTGCAGGAAGGTTACCTTTTCCCAAGCCTGTTTATTCAGAATAAACATGCAGAATGAGAAAAGCGTCGGATTCTCTTACGCAAGGAGAATCACGCGTCCTACTTTTAATGATCTGGCTCCATTTGTGTTTTTTGTTGATCCGAACACATTTTTATCGGGTAATTCAGATCTCAACCCAGCCATTAGTGATGCACTGAAACTGGACTACAATCATAAACAGTGGCTCATTTCACTTCAATACAGCTATACCAAAGATACCATTGCGCCCTTCCAGCCTGTTCTGAATGAATCAACAGATGAGCAAACGTTTAGCACTCAAAATCTGAGTTATTTTCAATCCTATGCAAGCAACGCAAGCTTCCCTTTGTTTTTTGCTCCCTGGTGGGAATTGCGAACCAATCTGTCGGGAAACTACCAGGTATTCAGAACCGCACACTATGATGAAAATCCTACTCAGAATACGTATGTATTTACGGTGAATATCACCAATACCATTGATCTCCCCCGCGAGTTTTCATTCGAAGTCTCCGGATTTTATCAGTCTAAATCAGTTTGGGGAATTTTGGAAATGAGGCCGCTGGGTTCACTCAATGCCGGTGTCCAGAAAAGAGTAGCGTCTGGCCGGGGCATGTTACGACTTTCTGCTAATGATATCTTACAAACTAACGTTTGGAATGGCATCACAGACCTGCCAAACGCAAACCTTGATTCTCAATTTATATATGATTTTAAAGAGAGAAATGTGCAGTTAGCATTTACCTGTAATTTATGTAGCAATCAGATAAAATCTGTAGATGTAAAAACGGGCTCTGAAAAAGAACAGAGCCGTGTAACCAACTAAAATTAAACCGGAGTAACTATGAAACTAATCCTCATTTCGTGTGTGACCGGTTTTGCTATTGCACAACAAATCGACACCAGCCGAAACCTGTTTGAAAGCCAGTTTCCTCCTCTCCTGGAAGGAATGGGAGATACGCATTTCGAGGTTCGGGGTAAAGGGGTAAAGATCAGCATAGTGGCAACTTATGACAATGAAGGTATGCTTGTTGAATCGGTATTAAAGATTTCAGATACTCGAATCCCACCTGCTATTCGTCAATTTATTACCTCGGGTAAGTTTGTGGGGTGGGCTATGGTTGGCAATGAAAAGACGGTCAAAGATTTCGATCCCTTTCAAACCGAATATTCGATCGTATAGTCTGACGGGACAAATCAGTAAATTTTTAGATTCAAAGATCAGGGAAACCATATTGCATTTGTGAGCAATTGAATCTTTTAAAGGTTAAATCAAAATGATAGGGTGAGAGAGTGAGTTACCATCATCCCTCTCACCTTTTTATTTCCAATTAAATCAACGCCGTTTAATCACTCAACGTCGATCTTCCAGATTTCTTCCGCATAATCGCGGATTGTTCTGTCTGATGAGAATTTACCTACACGCGCTGTATTCAGCAGTGCCTTGCGGTTCCACTCTTTTTGATCCCTGTAGAGCTCGTCCACTTCTCCCTGCTTGTTAACGTATGCTTCATAATCGGCAAGAATCAGGAAATAATCTCCTTTGTGGAGCAAGGAGTCAATGATTGGATCAAACAGTTCTTTATCATCATTAAAGAATCCGTCACGGATCTGATCGAGTGCTTTCTTAAGCTCCGGATTTGCGTTGTAGTAATCCCAGGGGTTGTAGCCCTCTCTTCGCAGATGATCTACATCATCAACTGTATTTCCGAAGATGAATATATTTTCATCACCTACCTCCTCCTTGATCTCAACATTAGCGCCATCAAGCGTCCCGATAGTAAGCGCACCATTCAAGGCAAACTTCATATTTCCAGTTCCTGACGCCTCCTTGCCGGCAGTAGAAATCTGCTCGGACAGGTTTGCTGATGGGATCATCTTCTCAGCCAGTGTCACGCTGTAATTTTCAAGAAATAGAAACTTCAGTTTGTCACCCACATCCGGATCATTGTTGATTTTCTCACCCACATCATTCATCAGTTTGATGAAGAGTTTTGCCATTGTATATCCCGGGGCAGCTTTACCTGCCACCAAAATCGTTCGGGGCACAAAATCGCCATCAGGATTAGCTTTGATACGGTTATACTGCGTAATGGCATATAGCGTTAGCATAAGCTGGCGCTTATACTCGTGTATCCGCTTGATCTGAATATCAAACATCGATTTCGTGTTTACTTTTATTCCACGATGTTCCTCGATATAGTCGGCCATTCGCTGTTTATTGCCCTGCTTCACCTTTGTAAACTTCTTCATGAACGAGGTATCATCTACAAACTCTTCCAGTTTTTTAAGCTGATCAAGGTCTGTGACCCACTCCTCACCAATTTTAGATGTTATCAAATCTGCAAGAGGACGATTACACTGACGCAGCCAGCGCCGGGGCGTAATACCGTTCGTTTTGTTGGTAAATTTTTCAGGGAATACATCATGAAAATCACGGAACAATGTTTTTTTAATAAGGTCGCTGTGAAGTGCCGCCACACCGTTGATTTTATGCGACCCCACAATTCCAAGCGATGCCATATGAACCACAGGATCTTCACCCTCACCAATAATTGACAGCCGGCTTATTTTCCCACGATCATCCCCCACATCGGCCTGAATTTTCTGCAGAAAGCGCCGGTTAATTTCATAAATAATCTGAAGATGCCGGGGAAGAAGATTACGCATCAGCGACACGGGCCATTTCTCAAGAGCCTCGGGCATCAGCGTATGATTTGTGTACGCCATGGTTTTCTCGGTAATCTCCCATGCTTTGTCCCAATTGAGTCCTTCTTCATCAACAAGAACGCGCATCAGCTCCGGTATAGCAAGGTTTGGATGTGTATCGTTACACTGAATAGCGACCTTATCGGGCAGCTTGGTCCAATCATTTTCAGTTTTCTTGAATCGTCGCAAAATATCCTGCATGGATGCCGCTACAAGGAAAAATTCTTGTTTCAGCCTAAGCTCCATCCCCACAAACATTTTATCATTTGGGTAGAGCACCCGCGAAATGTTTTCATTCAGCTGCGTATCCCGAACCGCGTCGATATACTGCCCCTGATTAAAGCTCTTAAGATCGATAGCTGAGGATGAGCCAGCCTTCCAAAGCCGGAGGTTGTTCACTATTTCATTCTTATAGCCAGGAATTGGTGTGTCGTAGGCAACCGCACGTACTTCGTGAGTATCTTCGAGACGGAATCGGACGTGGCCGCCATCATCATGGTAAGCAACAGAATTACCGTAAAAAGGGACCGTATATTGAATTTTCGGACGCACAATATCCCATGGATTACCGTACTGAAGCCATAAATCAGGCTTTTCAACCTGGTATCCGTTTTCGATTGATTGATAAAAAATTCCATAGTCGTAGCGAATTCCATATCCTATCGCGGGTATTCCCAGCGTGGCCATAGAATCCAGAAAACAGGCTGCAAGCCGGCCAAGACCACCATTTCCAAGACCGGCATCCCACTCAGCACTCCGGACTTTATCATAATCCAGGCCGATATCTTCCATCGCCTCGGCAGCAATATCTTGCACGCCAAGGTTTACAAGCATGTTATCCATCAGGCGCCCAATCAGATACTCCATCGAGAGATAATAGACACGCTTCTTGTTATTTTTATAATAGCTTTGCTGTGTTTCAATCCAGCGGTCATGCAGACGATCCATTACGCTTAACACTACACTACGGTAGTTGTCCCATTCGGTGGACGAATATTCATCTTTTGCCAGCGTGTATCTCAAATGCTGTTTGATATCTTCACGGAAGGAGTCTACATCCATTCCGCTTCTTACTTCGCTGTTTTTGCTCTTAGCCATAAAATTGGGGGGTATGTTATAAAATTAGTCTAAAATGCCTGTTTTTCTTCAGAAGATAAAATTACTTATCACAGTTAATGCAAGCCGCCCCTTAATTGACAGAAGCTCTGCATTTACAGAGAGTTAATTCATATTCTAATCTTTGATATAAATTCCATAATCCGGTTTAAATTTTGGTCGTGTCAAATTAGCTGAAAATCCGAGTTTATAAAACGACTCATACGCATTAATTGCAACAAAATCCTGCTCGAAGATACCAAATACCGTGGAACCGCTGCCGCTCATTGCCGCATAATCTGCCCCAAAATCAACCAGCTGATCTTTTATATTGCCAATCATCTCATGTCGCGGTATGACAGCTGGCTCCAGTTGATTCTGAAGAAGGAACTGCCACTCTTCCAGAGGTTCCTCAGTCAACACTCCTTTTATAGAAAAATCCGGTTCCGGGTTGGGCTCGCAGTTGTTGTATGCGTCCGCTGTGGAACTTTCAAACCCGGGATAAATCGTCACAATCCATGCGTCCGGCTGAATTTCGAGGTGCTCAATTTCCTGGCCTATCCCTGTGCCCACTCCCGTTTTACCGTGAACAAAAAAAGGAATATCCGCGCCGAGATCACGGCACAGATCTACAATATCATCATCAGACAGGCCTGCATCTTCCATCTTGTTCAGCATTCGGAAGGTAAGTGCCGCGTTGCTGCTTCCGCCCCCAAGACCAGCCCCGGCCGGGATCTGCTTGGTTACGGCGAACCGATAGTGATTCTTAAGTCCTACATAAGTATCAAAAGCATCATAAGCCAGTGTGATGAGATTTGATCCATCTGTTGGAATATCACTGTCTTTCATCACTAAATCGAACGCTTCGGCTTCCTGAACCTCAAAGCGGTCGCTCCACTCAATAAAAGCAAAGCCGGTCTCAATGCGGTGATAACCGGTGGGCAGCCGTTCCAGCACATGGAGCCCCAGATTTATTTTCCCGAATGATTCTGCAACCCATAGTTTGTTACTCATAACAGACGTTTGTCGTTTAATCCTTAAAAGTGAGTTTAAAATACAGAATACTTATTGCCAGAATAAGCGTTACCAAATTTGTCAAAATAATCGGCAGATCTGATATCAGAATGCCATATGTAAGCCAAAGTACAACACCGGTACAAAAAATAAGGTACATGCCAAGCGACAGATCTTTTGCCGATTTCGATCGCCATGTTTTCACTTCCTGTGGCAGAAATGCAACCGTTGTGCAGAAGCCGGCTGCCAGCCCTATTACTGTAAAATATTCCATTAATTCCCTTTTCGTTTGAGGTTCTGAAGAATTAGTTAGCTGAATGCTTCTCTTTCAGTTTCATCATAAAGTTGTAGGCATCTTCGTATGTATTTGATATTTCGCCTTCCAAAATAGCTTCTTTAATCTCATCCTTAACTTTCCCAATCAGCGGACCGGGTTTCACGTTAAAAACTTCCATTACCTCTTCCCCACTGATAGGATTTTTCCAGTTGCGCATTTCATCTTTTTCTTCAACCGCCTCAATCTTCTCTTCTACCCTGTCAAAGTTTCTTCGATACTTCTTGACCCGCCACTCGTTCTTACTTGTTATGTCTGCTCTGCATAACGCCATCAGGTCTTCTATATCGTCACCCGCTTCATATATCAGACGACGAACTGCGCTGTCTGACACATCATCAGATACAAGAGCAATTGGCCTCAAATGAAGGCGAACCAATTTTTTTACATACTTCATGCGGTCATCAAGCGGGAGCCCCAGACGCCTGAAAATCTTTGGTGTCCATTTTGCACCAAGTGCATCGTGCCCGTGAAATGTCCAGCCGGCCGATTTCGAAAACCGTTTCGTAGGCGGTTTAGCAATATCGTGCATTACAGCTGCCCATCTGAGCCACAGGTCGTCGCTCACTTTCGACACATTATCCAATACCTCAAGCGTGTGCCAGAAATTGTCTTTGTGCTTTTGTCCGTTTCGAACATCAACACCCTGCAGGTTTACCATCTCTGGAAAAAACTCGTTCAACAATCCGCTCTTTAATAGCATGGAAAACCCATCAGACGGTGTTGGACTAAGCACAATTTTATTCAGTTCATCCGTAATTCTCTCTTTTGAAATAATAGACAGACGGTGCGCCTTTTTCTGGATCGCTTTAAACGTATCCGGGTCAATTGTGAATTTCAGCTGTGTAGCAAACCGGACGGCTCGCATCATCCGAAGAGGATCATCCTCAAACGTTTTTTCCGGATCGATAGGAGTGCGAATGTTTTTCTTTTTGAGATCCTTAATTCCGTGAAACGGGTCCTGTAAAACTCCAAACGACTCTTTATTCAAGCACCAGGAGAGAGCATTTATTGTAAGATCCCGTCGGAGCTGATCGTCTTTCAATGTTCCGTTATCGACTGTGGGTTTGCGGGAATCCCGGCGGTAACTCTCTTTTCTTGCGCCCACAAATTCAAGATCAAGCTCTTTGTATTTCACCTGAGCGGTTCCAAATCGCTTAAAAATCGACACATTTTTTGTGTCCAGCTTTTTTGCCACCTTCTCCGCAAGTCCTATACCTGAGCCAACCGTTACTAAATCAATATCCGCGATTGCGTTCGGATTAAGTCGGCCCAGGTAGTAATCGCGAACATACCCGCCAACCACATAGACCGGTTGATCAAGCGAATCCGCTACCTCGCCAATGGTTCGGAACAGATCTAAGTGTTCATCTGGAATATTCAGCTGTTTTTGATTCTTCATGAAAAAGGATAGAGTGTAAAATTGACAGACGTTCTAAATTGTTGTCCCAGGTCCCGGAACTTTAAAATACTGTCTCAAGCTCTTTACAAATCCATTCACAAAGGTTTTTATGCTCATCTGTTATAGCATTTATTTTATGAGAATCGATATCAAGTTCAGCTACGAATGTACCATCCTTTAAAATCGGTACTACAAGTTCAGATTTCACATCTACACTACACGCAAGGTAGTTATCTGCTTCGGAAACATCCTGCACAACAAAAGTGTCAAGCGTATCGGCCGCCTGCCCGCATATGCCGGTACCGTACGGTATTATTGTGTGATCGGTCTCTTCGCCTACATAAGGGCCCAGCTCAAGCATGCGCTCCTCAGTTTCGGATGCCAGGTAAAAGCCGGTCCAGTCAAATTCAAAAACTTCCCTGCTGAGCAATTCTGCTATTTTCTGCAGAGTATCATTCCTGTTTTGAGAGTCGTCTATGAGTTGCAGAACTTCTGCTTTAATAAAATCTGAATTCATAAAATTTTTGGGTACTGATTATTGCTTTGCGTCCACATTATCAAAAAGCTGTGTGACGCCATTACATTTTAAGACATCAAAAATACAAATTTTACTGTTCCGATATTGAGCATTTAAAAGTCTTAAAATCCTCTCTATCTTTCAGGCTATGATAGAGATTATTTCCGACCCCTTGCTAAGCGAAAACGGCTCATATTTATTTTGGGCGTTTGCACTTTTTCTTGCCAGTTTCACCTCACTGTTTTCAGTCGCTAACCCGCTGGCAGCTATTCCGGTATTCCTTTCGCTAACCAATAGATTTACTGATGAGGAAAGGGTCCGCACGGCAAAGAAAGCGTCAATATATATGTTCTCACTGCTTATTATCTTTTTACTTATAGGCACCTATGTACTCAGCTTTTTTGGCATCAGCCTGCCTGGTGTTCGTATTGCAGGCGGGCTCATTATAATGAAATCAGGGTACGCTATGCTGAATCCGGAAGATCCGGGTAAAAAACTCACTGAAGAGGGAAAAGCGGCGGCCCTGGAGAAGGAGGATGTATCATTCAGCCCGCTCGCGCTGCCCATACTTTCCGGCCCGGGAAGTCTTGCCGTAGTTATCGGGTTTGCCTCACAGGCAACCAGCCCGACCGAGTATCTCATCCACGCGCTTTCCATACTTTTTGTCGTACTGATTGCTTACGCTCTTTTAAGGCTTGCACCTATTTCAAAAAAATACATTGGCTACACCGGCCTGAACGTCATGACACGCCTGATGGGCTTTATAGTACTATCAATCAGCGTTCAGTTTATTCTTAGCGGTATTTCACAATACTTCAATCTAAATATGTAATGGACGACCGTCAATCACTCCAAAAGCTCTTCATTTTTGATCTCTGGTGCACACGAAAAATAACGGATCTACTGGTTGAAATGCAGGATTTCAGCAGCCGACCGGCATGTGCGGCGTTTTTATCACATATAATTAATGCACAGCAAATTTGGTATGGCAGAGTGCTCGACAGAGACATTTCCGGTATCGACCTGTGGGAAGAGTTCGATGTTAACGACATCAAACAAAAAGCCCGGAAAATACACAAACAGTGGATTGACCTCATCGGTGATCATGACTTGGATTTAGACACAACCCTTGTCTATCAAAACACTAAAGGTGTGACCTACTCAAGTCAGTTTTGTGATATATGCACACATTTAATACTTCACGGCCAGCATCACAGAGCACAAATCAACCTCCTGCTGGGCCAGGCTGATATTGACGCTCCGCCCATTGATTATATTCACTATACTCGAACAGTAAAATAGACAATAAATTATATCCCATTTGTTTTCCTCGCAGGGATTCAATTTCTTAACCTGTTAATACGCTATCACAATACGTAATCACGGATGATTACAGCTTCGTATACAGTTTCAAATTATCAACGATTAACTAACCTGACGTACCCCTGGAAACTTTAGAATCAGCCCTGGCAAAATTTTCATCGTTTATGTGGGGCGACCCGCTTGTTTTCCTCTTAGTTGGAGGAGGTGTCTTTTTTGCCCTTTACTCCAGATTAGCTCCCTACAAATATTTCAAACATTCTGTAGAGCTGCTGCGCGGGAAATACGATGACCCTGATGATCCGGGTGATATCAACCATTTCCAGGCACTATCGAGTGCATTGGCAGCCACTGTGGGGCTTGGAAATATAAGTGGTGTGGCCGTGGCTATATTTGTTGGCGGACCGGGCGCGCTCTTCTGGATGTGGGTTAGTGCCATTCTTGGTGTCGCCACAAAATTCTTTACCTGTACTTTAGCCATTCTCTATCGTGGCAAAGACAGCCGTGGTGATATCCAGGGCGGGCCTATGTATGTTATTATGGAAGGGCTGGGATCAAAGTGGAAACCACTTGCCATTTTATTTGCACTCGGGGGACTCTTTGGACCACTGCCGATCTTCCAGGCGAATCAACTCACACAAATATTAAGGGATGTTGTGTATGAACCGGCAGGCTGGGGAGCTGACGGTGGATTCTTCATGGCGAATTTTCTAACAGGAGTTGTTCTTGCCATGCTCGTCTCCATTGTCATTTTTGGTGGAATCAAACGCATTGGGCACGTTGCAGCACGAATGGTTCCATTTATGGTTGTGCTGTACTTCATCAGCGTGCTGTATATTCTGTTCATTCATATAGCAGACATACCTGAATATGTAATACTTGTATTTACTGATGCATTCACAGCTAAGGCCGCACTTGGCGGTGCAGTAGCTGAAATAATTCGAACAGGTATTCAGCGTGGGGCCTTCTCTAACGAAGCAGGCATCGGGACCGAGTCACTCGCTCATGGTGCTGCAAAAACCAAGGAGCCCGTCCGGGAAGGAATAGTTGCAATGATGGGGCCTGTTATCGATACGCTGGTTATTTGCACAATGACAGCCATGGCGATACTTGTAACCGATGTCTGGCGGGGTGCCGATGATAACGGTATTACCATGACGTTGATGGCGTTTACGGAGGTTTACGGACCTTCAGGAGCTTATGTGCTCGTTGTGAGTGTCATTATTTTTGCGATAAGCTCTATGCTTACATACTCCTATTTTGGTACCAAATGTCTTGGATTTTTAATCGGAGCGGAACGCCAGCACTACTATAATTACTTCTACGTCGTCACAATTATCTTTGGCGCAGTGGTTTCTATAGACGCTGTCATTAACCTTATCGACGGTATGTTTGCTGTAATGGCGATTCCAACCATGGTATCTGCACTGCTGCTCTCACCCAAAGTGCGGCAGGCCGCGGTAAGTTATGGCCGGCGACTTAAGAGTGGTGAATTCGACATCTGAGGCAGCAGGCAACTCGTTTTTAGCTGAATAATTCTCTTTTGATGAGGGGTGTGTTCGGCTAAAGCCAGGTTTTCTCCTCAGTCAACTCATTTCACGGCAGAACTGCACATTATGGATTCTAAAATTATTCTGTGATAGCAGCAGATTGAAACTTTTTCATTCAACTCATGCAAAGTTTTGTGAGCCCTGTTTATCATCACTGAGAATTCCTTTCAATTATAGCGCAGAAAAAATGTTTTTCGCACAAATACTTAAATAATTTTTGCTTAGTACCTCTCTACCCCCGTTAATACTTTAATCTCGGGATAATTGTAAGCGATTTTACTTAATATCTTAGTCAGAACGGATTTACTTTTTTACCCTGTTCACCCCCCTTTAATTACTTTGTTTGAGTTGAAGTTAAAACCCTAAAAAACTGAAACCTTCCGTATTTTTATTCCGTTATATCAATCGAATTTAGAGGCCGGATAAATAGACCTAACATCCTGACAAAAACTCGGCATAAAAAATAATCAGGGAAACTTATAAGAGTAAAAATACATACTACAATGAAGTCCATAATAATAACACTAATCGCAATTTCACTTGCGACGTTTGCACCGCTTAACGCTAAGCAAACAACCAACACAACCGATACCGACTTTGTTGTTGCTGAAAATATCATCGAGGCAGTCAACAATATCGATATCATTAGTCTAAATGTTTTACTTGCCGAAGGAGCCACCGTTGACACAGTGGATCAAGCGGGTAATTCACCACTGATACTAGCGACTAATATCGGAAATCCACGTATGATTGAAATTATACTGGCACACAACCCGAATGTAAATCGCCGTAATAGCGATGGTGAAACCGCCCTGATGATTGCATCAGCCAACGGAATACTTTCAATCGTAAAAGATTTGAAAGAGAACGGTGCTAATCCTGAGTTGAGAAGTATCGACGGATTTTCATCAGCACAGATTGCTCTCCGAAACGGCCACGCGTCAATAGCGCGTTTCCTCAGTGGATCAGAGACTGTAACAGTCAGCAGATAGGCTAAATGACATCGGTCTAAAAATTTAAGCCCCGCTTTTTAAAAAAAGGCGGGGCTTTTTTATTGCCATTATTTTATTAACCTGCCCATCATAATAACAACAATTCTCTCCTGATTTGAGCCTTTGGCTTTCTGGTCGCTTATTATTTTACTTACAGATTGATACCTTCAGGAAATTTGGAACCGCTTCCAAGCTTTAAAATAGGCTTAATAAACTTTCAAGCCTTTCATTTTGGATAAAAGATTTTAGATTACCCATTACAAATCAATCCTGTTAAACACATAGATAGAGCCAAGTACAATCAACTTGCTAATATTTATGGTAATAACACGACAGGGTAAACTTTAATCAAAACTAAAAATATGAATCCAACACTACTAAGATTTGGCTTTTATTTATTGGTCTCAACTATGCTTCTTGGCGGATTTAGCACCGACACATCCGCTCAGGATCTCGATACAGTTTGGGAACGATCCGACCGAACCAATGCAGAACAATCAAAACCTGATTGGTTCACTGTTGGCTCAGTACGCGGAGCAGCGTACGGAGTAGTAAATGGAAATGAACGATTTTATGCGGCTGATAGAGAAAATAATACAATTCGCGTAATGGATGCCGAAACTGGCACAGACATTACACCTGACAACGCCTTCGATCTGACCGGAGTTTCAGGGGGAACATTTGGAATGAATGATGTTGAGGTATCTGAAGATGGCATCATATTTCTTGGAAACCTTGCATCAGCAGCATCTCCGTTCAGGCTATATTGGTGGACTGAAGAAGGAGGTGCATATGCTGATTCTTTAACCATAGATGTAGCGGGAAGAGTTGGAGACAAGTTTTCTGTTGTTGGTTCGGTAGAAGATAACACTGTGGAAGTTTGGCTGCCCGTTGCGTCTTCAGATCCCGGAATTATTTACGTAGCAACAACCGAGGATCAGGGTGCAAACTGGAATATTGAAACTATCACACTCTCCGGTGACAATGTAAGCATACCCGCCAGTCCTGACGCCTATCCATTAGATCTAGGAGGAAGTTCAGATTTCTATGTGGCAGCAAATGGCAAATCGCCAACCCGCTATACCAGTTCTGGAGCATACGTTGTAGACAGCCAGTTTCCAGCTTCCAGCTTTACGGGGTCTAGAAATGGGTTTGAAGCCTTTAAGCTTAATGGCGAAGATCATTTGGCAGTATACACTTACCGCCCTGATGGAGTAGACACAGGTAATAAAACCGGTCGTGTTTATGTCTACAATGTATCAGATGCGACTTCACCTGCTACAGTAGCTGAATCGCCCTTAATTGGTGATGATGTTGACACATTCAGTTCCATACACGGTGTGGCCCAGGTACGGGTCAACAATGATGGAACTTATAATGTATTTGCACTGGAAGGCGTGAATGGGTTTGCAGCTTTTTCAGGAACCATTGAGGAAGAACCAGTTGCAGAACTACCTTCCAATCTCTTCTTCTCAGAATACATTGAAGGATCCAGCAATAACAAAGCGCTGGAAATTTATAACAATACTGATTCGACCGTAATACTTGCCAACTATCGAATTGAGCAGTCATCAAACGGCGATGGATGGGAATTCTACCATGAGTTTGCTGAAGGCGCGTCTATCGATGGAGGCGGTACATATGTACTAATAACCGATGAGGTAGACAACACCCTTTATGCACCAGAAAATGCAGATGAAGTCCTTGGCTTTCCTAGCCCAATTCACTTTAATGGGAATGATGCCCGTGCCCTCATTCATATCAACCCGGCTACACAGGATACCATCCGGCTTGATGTGTTTGGCGATCCCGATTCTGACACGGATTGGGATGTTGCCGGTGTGACAGAAGGAGCTGTCGATCATACACTGTTGCGAAAAGCTTCTGTAGCTGAAGGAAACCCAACACCGCTTGCATCCTTTGGAACTGATACGGAAGACTCAGAATGGATTGTCAACGATCAGAATGATTTCTCCAATCTTGGAGCACCTACACCTGAAGATCAGCCTCTGGATCCGCTTGCTGGTGACTACTATATTCCACAGGGCGATAACCCACAAGGGTTTGCTTCGCTAAATGAAGCTGTTACTGCTGTAAACGAGTTTGGATTGTCGGCCGAGGCAACATTATATATTGATGGAGATCTCAATGAAACTGAGCAGATTCGTATAAACCGGGGTGACCTCAGCGAAAACTCACGGCTGAATATCCGGCCCACCGCAGGCAAAGATGTGATAATCAGCGTTGATGATTTCCGCCTTGTTGACACTGGTTACATTACGATTGATGGCTCAAACAACGGAACTGACACTCGCAACCTTACCTTTGAAAAAAATGGTCAGGCCAGTGGATTCATCGGGCTACTAAGCAATACGATCAGCGTTGATTTTCAAAATCTAAACATTGTATATGCCGATGAGAATGGAGCAGGAACGTATGCAGTATTAATTAACCGGCGTGAATCAGGTGACGATTCAGGAAGAGCTGAAGATGTCTCATTTGATAACGTGCAAATTGGTAGTGATGGAAGTTCGTTCCGGGATGCCTTCTGGTTATTCGGCTCAACGTCCACTGCGGAATATTTCCATAGAGATGTATCTATTACCAACAATGACATTTATGTTGGACGTAGTGCTCTTCGCACCCAAACACACACGAACACTGTGTTCAGTGGCAACTCTGTTAGAGTACAGGCATCTGAAGCGGGTTCAATTCCTGCTATCAACCTCAATACGCCCATTGAAAGCTTCACATTCTCTTCTAACGAAATATCGTTCGACTCCAACTCTAGCGATGAGGGCGGACAGTTTGTTGGTTTAAATGTAACAAATACTCTTATTGAAGAGGTAAGCATTACAAATAATACCATTTCTAATGCGGTATTTACAAGCACCAGCTCATCAGACAACAGCTTTTATGGCGTACGTCACGATGGTGCTTCCACTGTGGCAGAGCTTCAGCTTTACCATAACAGCATCTACCTGACAGACGTAGGGCAGTCCGGTGAACACTCAGCAATTGGGCTTGCAGATGGAAGTTCAACAGCCGCATCCTTAACTACCACTAACAATATATTTGTTAATGATCGTGCTGCTGCTAACAGTACAATCTACCAATGGTATGATCAAAATCTGACTACCGACTATAACAATATCGTAACGGCTTCGCCGGGTCTTGTGGCAGTCATTGGCAATGCTGAGTTTGAACTCCTTATAGACTGGACAGACATCGGTTTAGACGAAAACTCGTCTGAAGCAGATGTTGAATTTGTTTCGGCTACTGACCTTAGATTAACCGGCGCCTCAATTGGAGACGACGACCTCGCAGGTATTCCTTTAGCTTCGGTCACTACGGATATTGACGGTGACACAAGAAGTGAGCTAGCCCCATATAAAGGTGCGTTTGAAGGAGATGTGGAACTGACCGGCGATACCGAAGTCGGTGCATTTGCTCTCCTTTCACCGGAAGACGGCACGCAGCTTCAACTTATGAGCGGTGAGCCCGAAACTGAAGTTTCTATTACCTGGGAAGCACCTGTTTCTTCAGAATCCGTGACCTACACATGGCATGCAGATAGTATCGGCGGTGTGTTCAGCGATCCGCTTCTGAGCATTCCTTCAGACAATGGCGGTTCTGAAACAACACTTACGCTCGATTTTCAAACAATCGATACTGCTCTGAACGGACTTGGAGTTGAAGTGGGTGAAACAGCAGATCTTATCTGGACTGTTACAGCGGAAACTGAGAATTCGATTCGGTTTGCAAATGAACCGTTCGATCTGTCAATAACGCGTAATCTTGGTGTTTCCAATGAGATTTCTGAAGATCCAAAACAGTTCACACTATCTCAAAACTACCCAAATCCATTCAATCCATCATCCACTATTGAATTTACCCTGCCTGCTGCAGTTGATGTACGGCTTGAGGTATACAATATCAGTGGACAGCTGGTTTCTACGCTGGTTGATTCAAGAATGAATGCGGGACAGCATAGCGTCGTGTTTGATGCAAGCAATCTTGCCAGTGGTGTTTACCTGTATCGTATACGCGCAGGTAACTTCATGGAGACCAAACAAATGACGTTAATTAAATAAGCTTTTACCACACACACCTACAGGCCTCATCGTTTAAACGCGGTGGGGCTTTTTTTATTCAGAGTTCAGTGCCTTGAAATCAATTCAAGAATAAGATAATCAGCGATTTTCAGCCCCTTTCCGGTTAAACGGATAAGATTATTTTCAATCCAAATAAACCCCTCTTTCTGCTGTCCATTCAACCATTCCCACTGTTTATCACTAAAATCATAGCCATATCTGGCTTTCATTCCCTTGGGTGAAATCCCCTGTAATGTTCTCAAACCAAGCATCAGCCTCTCTTCAGCCAAGTCCAGTAGATTTAGATCCGTCACCTCCTCCACTATCTGGTCCCAATTCTTCGACAAATATAATTTTATATCTTTCTTATTGCTCCATCGACGAGCGCCCCTGTCCGACCAAAACAGTGAGTGAGATGACGGCCCAAGCCCGAGATAGTTCACATGACGCCAGTAATTGCTGTTATGAACAGCCTCTTTTCCCGGTTTTGCAAAATTACTGACTTCATATCGCTTAAGACCTTTTTCCAACAGCTTGTTTTCAACAAGATCGAAGTGGGAAGCTACTGTCTCGTCATCTGGTATATCTATCCTGCCCAGCTCTACTTGTTTGCCAAGGCGTGTACCGGTCTCTATTGTTAGTGAGTAAGCTGAAATATGAGGTGGATCATAACTTACAAGCCGTTTAATATCATTGCCAATCTGTTCCAGACTTTGACCGGGATTACCGTAGATTAAATCTGCCGTGAAAGACGGGAAGTTTGCTTTTTGCAACATTTCAAGCGCTTGCTCGGCTTCAGACGGATCGTGAGCACGATGCATAAACAGCAGAAGTGCGGGATCGAACGACTGCACACCCATACTTGCACGATTAACGCCTAAATCCAGGAGACTATTCAGGTACTCAACTGAAACATCATCAGGATTCATCTCAACAGTCACCTCTTCGGCCTCTATGATAAACACATCACGTAACTGATTGAAGATCTGCCCCAGCTGCCCTGCACTAAGAAGCGATGGCGTGCCGCCACCAATATAGATTGTCTTGATGGTCTGCTCCGAAAACGGGTGGCCGCGATAAGATGAAATCTCTTCTGTGAGAGCATCAACAAATGGTTCTACTAGTTCCTTGCGCGTCAGGAAATAGAAATTGCAGTAACTGCACGCCTGCTTACAAAACGGGATATGAATATAAATACCGGCCATGCTAAATAACGTTACATCTATTTAATGTCTCACGGAAGGGGAGCTACACATATTGAACTGTGCAGATTCGGTTTTGGAAGATTATATTAAAAATTATTGTACAGGGTCAGCCCTGATCTTCAGCCGAATAGAAAGGATTTTTATCATAGGTATCTACCTGCCTGTATGTCCGCTGATATTTCACATAATTCCGGGCAGACTGTTTGATAGATTCAATCTCATCGTTTGATAATTTCCGAGCTTTCTTCGCAGGCGACCCCATATAAAGATATCCCGACTCCAGCTCTTTTCCCGGCGGTACCAGCGATCCTGCGGCTATGATTACATCCGATGGAATAACCGCTTCATCCAAAATCGTAGCGTGAATACCGATAAGAACACGGCTATGAATAGTGCAACCGTGAACCATGGCATTATGCCCTATTGTTACATCACTGCCGATATGGGTCGGTCCGGTCTGATTCATCACGTGAATAGAAGCGTTGTCCTGAATATTCGTCCGGTCACCAATCCTGATAAGATTTACATCACCCCGGATTGTTGTATTAAACCAGACAGAACAATCAGACCCCAGTTTCACATCACCAATAATATCAGCACTGGGCGCAATGAAAACCGAGTCGTCAAAAAGGGGTGATTTTTTTAAAAACTCATAAATCATAATTAGTTCGACCGGTACATGTAGAGTTCCACAATCGACTTCATTTGATCATAATTCTGAGGGTTTTGCTGCAGCTTACGACCATTTACGAAAAATGTAGGTGTTGACGTTACTGTTCTCCTTACGCCCTCTAGTCTGTCGTTCTCGACACGAGTGGCAATTTCTTCAGATTCCACATCTTCCCGATACTGCTCCATATCCATGCCCAACTGTTCAGCATAGCCTTCGAACTTCTCGCGTGCATTTCCCCTCGACCAATCGGCTTGATTTTCAAATATAAGATCGTGCATCTCCTGAAATTTTCCCTGCTCGCGGGCTGCTTCTGCTGAATGAGCAGCTAACCGACTAAACTGAAAACCATTCAGTGGAAAATGCTTATAGGTGATCTCAACCATATCGCCAAACTCACTTTTAAGCTGCTCTTCCATTGGCACGAAGCTTTGGCACGCGGGGCACGAAAAGTCGCTGTATTTTAGAATTTCTACCGTTTGTACTGTTTGGTTTGACGAGTCAGACGAGGCTGCCTCATTATCTCCGTCACCGGTGCATCCACTAAGGAAAAGGCTCCCGGCAAGTACAAGAAAAAGAAGTATTGGTCCAGTTTGTAAGGCTTTACAGTTCATGAATTTTACTGATTAAGAATGATGTGAATTGTTCAATTTTAAATAGAATTCGGAAAAAAAGAATATAGAACGATTATTCTTTAATAGAAACAAGACCAGACGGGAAGACTACCTCGCAAATTGAGAATTAGTCTTCTTGTGCCGTTTTTGCTTTATAAGCCATCGCGTAAATTTTCATCTGCTTGATCATGGAGGCCAAGCCGTTTGAACGGGTAGGAGATAGGTGCTCCTGCATTCCAATCTTCTTAATAAATTCAGGATTTGTCGACAGAATTGTGTCGGGCTCCTCGTTGGAATAAAAGTTCACCATCAGTGCAACTAATCCTTTTGTGATGGCAGCATCGCTGTCTGCTCTGAAGATTAATTTACCGTCTTTAAAATCAGTTACCAGCCATACCTGAGACTGACATCCGCGGACAAGATTGTCCTCCACCTTATACTCATCTTCAAGCGGGGGAAGTTTTTGACCGCTTTTTATAATATGCTTATAGCGCTCCTGCCAGTCAGACAATACCTGAAACTCTTTAATAATTCGATCCTGTTTTTCCTGTATAGCCATAGTATGTCTTTCCTTAATCCTTCATTGAGATGTAAAATAGGCAATAATTTATGGAATAGTGGGGTGAATCTCTCAGCAACTATTTGATCTTTATTTGGAATCGACACCCATCTAAAACAAAAAACGCCGGACGAAACCGGCGTTTTTTTACAATCTGTTTTAACAAAATTGATGGGGCTTTATGCTCCTTTTTCAGAAGAGACTTCCGTTGACGTTGCACCCTTAATTGCCTTCACTATCGATTGATCTGCATCCCAGTCTGGCTTAGCATAATCGATAACTTCAACGTAATCACCTTCTTTTGTTTTGATACGAAACTGCTCCGTATTGGGTTTACCATCCAAAACAACTTTAAAGTGGTTCATCACCTTTTTGATATCATCTTCATGAATAAAGTCAGTAAGCTCAATATTCTGAATTTCTGATGATGCAATGCCAGTCAACTCAGAGAAAACTTCCGTTACGTAATCGAATTTATAGGAGCTTCCACTTACAGGAAGGAGCTTATAATTAAAATCTTTGGATTGGTCAAACATCAGGTCAAAATCGTTGCTTCGATTAGACAACATACTCATAATACGTTTTTGCAGAGATTTATTCTCAAACGCAATGCGCACTATTTTCTGTCCGTTTGAGGACAACATACGTGACTTAGCTTCAACTTCAATTTCATTGCCTTTCTTATTTACCAGCTCAAGCTGATACGATGTATCGTTGAAATCACTTGGCTTAAAGACATCAAACCTGTGCCTGAATGCTTCAACATGCTGGTCAGACAGGAGCTCCCATATTTTCTTCTTTTTAAGCTCTTCATTGTCAAACCCAATCAGATCTCTGAGCGCTTTATTCGACGTCACAATGTTACCCTGTTCGTCCAGATCAACCAGTGTTTTTTTAGACTCTTCAGCCAGTTTATCGAACTCAACATTAGAATCGACAACACGTTTTTCTGATCGTTTCCTCTCTGTAATATCGTGCTGATAGGAAACCCAGTGTGTAATTTCACCCTCATTGTTAGTTAGTGGATGAATATCCCACTGATTAATAAATTCTGATCCATCCTTGCGATAGTTGACTGTATGGCCAAAAAATGCCTGGCCATCTTTGAGTCGTTTTCTCAGTTTTTCAAGCACGGCACGATCTGTTTTTTCTCCCTGAAGCATCCTGGGCGTATTGCCAATTGCTTCTTCACGAGAATACCCGGTCATGCGCGTAAAACCATCATTGACATAAACAATTTCAGGGCCGGGCGTATCTAGTTCCAATGTTGTGATTACTATCGAGTCATAATCACTGCGGATGGCGTTTTCGAGTAGCTGCAAATGCTCCTGCGCCTGATTCTTCTCCTGTTGCAGGCTATTAAAAATCTCTTCAAGTTTATTTGCTGATTCCTCATCCTGTGCGAGCTGTCGTAAGGAGTCTTTTTGCTGCTGATTCATAAAATGTGATGTATCTTGTTTCAAAGGGTAATTTTGTGCATACCGACCAGTAGTCGGATTTGCCGTCTACATGCTGAACAATAAGAACAGGCACCAGAATTCCCAAAAACTTTCATACATGCAAGAAATCTTTCCGGGCGCCCTTAACCCAAACGTTTACAACCAATTAATTGCCCGTCTTAAAGTAATACCGGGCTCCGTTATGAGAATAAATCCCGACTTTCACCATTTTAAATCAGGTCACCTTAGCAGAATCTTTGCAATGGTATTCAGCTGCATGTTTGAAGTCCCTTCGTAGATCTTACCTATTTTGGAGTCACGGAAATATTTTTCAACAGGATACTCTTTTACGTATCCATACCCGCCATAGAGATCAACGGCCATAGAGCTCAGGTTTTCAGCAACTTCAGCACTGTAGTATTTTGCCATTGCGGCTTCTTTCAGGAACGGCTGAGCATTCTCTTTAAGACGAGCTGCATTGTAGACCAGCAGTCGAGCCATCTCCAGCTCTGTAGCCATCCTTGCAAGCTGAAACTGAACGCCCTGAAAATCTGATACTGCCTCCCCAAACTGCTTCCGCTCCTGCGTATATGACAGCGCTGCATCGAGTGATGCCTGCGCAATTCCTATCATCTGTGCCCCGATCCCAATTCTTCCTTCATTCAGAGTTTCTATCGCGACTTTATATCCTTTACCTACCTCACCAAGTATGTTCTTTTTGGACACACGAACATCTTCCAAAAGAATTTCACAGGTAGAGCTGGCCCTGATTCCCAGCTTATTCTCTTTTTTTGATACGGAGAATCCGTCCATGTCACGCTCAACAATAAACGCTGTAATTCCTTTGTAGCCGGCAATCGAATCTATTGTGGCAAATACGAGAAAGATATCGGCTTCATTTGCATTGGTTATCCATAGCTTTGTGCCGTTTAGTACATAGGAGTCTCCATCTTCTTCTGCAGAACATTTCAGAGCAAATGCATCGCTTCCCGATCCGGCTTCAGAAAGACAGTATGCTCCAACTTTTTCTGTTGCTAACTGCGGGAGGAACCGCTCTTTGATTTCGTCAGATCCCCATCGCAGAAATGCGTTATTAACGAGCGTATTCTGCACATCCATAAACACGCCAACAGATGCATCAACCCGTGAAATCTGCTCTATAGCCACGATGCTCATCATAAAAGTACCGCCACCACCCTGATATTTCTCCGGAATTTCAATTCCCATCAGACCCATCTCAAAAAACTGCTTAACAAGTTCCGGATCTAGCTTAGCTGCCTCTTCCATCTCCTGTACCTTCGGCTGAATCACCGTGTCCGCAAAATCAGCGGCGGCTTCTTTCAGCATCTGTTCGTCTTCAGTTAATTTTGTCAGCGGTGGCATTTTTGTTTCTGTAAATGTCATACTCTGTGTAAGCTTAAGATCGTTTAGTAACCAATTTTACAACGCAATTAATAACGTACTTTAATCTATGATGAATTGCCTTGTACGGTGTTTTTTGTGTTTTGAATAAGATAGCGAAACGGAAGCGCTTTTATAACTTCAAACGTAACATTTATTGTTTTTAATAGAAAAACGGTAGAGAGACGATTTAACACAAATTTTTTTTACATACGGAATCCATATCACTATCTTTTAAAGATATGTCAAAATTCAAACTTCACTCTCCCTGGGAACCTGCCGGAGATCAGCCTAACGCTATTAAAGAGCTGACACAAGGAATCGAGCACAACGATAAATTTCAAACACTACTGGGCATCACAGGTTCCGGGAAAACCCGAACTGTAGCTGGCGTTATTGAAAACGTTCAAAAGCCTACACTGGTGATGAGCCATAATAAAACGCTCGCCGCACAGCTATATCGGGAGTTCAGCGATTTTTATCCTGAAAACCGTGTTGAGTTTTTCATCTCCTATTACGATTACTACCAGCCAGAAGCGTATATCTCAAGCCAGGATAAATTTATTGAAAAAGATCTCTCCATCAACGAAGAGATACAGAGATTGCGATTACGGGCTACAAGTTCTCTCCTTTCCGGACGCAGGGACGTTATTATAGTATCGTCTGTTAGCTGTATCTATGGTATTGGCTCTCCATCAGAATATGAAAAACTGATTGTCACGCTTGAAACGGGTCAGACAATCCCAAGAAACACTCTTCTCTATGACCTTGTAGATCTTCACTACCGGCGCAGTGACAGCGATTTTACTCGAGGAACATTCCGTGTTCGCGGTGATGTTGTGGACGTTTATCCCGCCTACTCGGAAGAAGGCTTGAGAATTTCCATGTGGGGAGATGATATTGAAAAGCTTGAAGTTTTTGATATCGACACCGGAAATATTTTAAACACTGTTGAAGAATTTCGAATTTATCCGGCTTCACACTACGTTACTTCAAAAGACCGGCTGGAACAAGCGATTGAACAAATCCGCCAAGAGATGTACTGGCGAATAGATGTTCTCAAAGATGAGCAGAAGTTTCTTGAAGCCAAACGAATTGAACAGCGCACGACCTTCGATATCGAGATGATGCAGGAGATCGGTTACTGCTCAGGAATCGAGAATTACTCTCGGTATTTGAGTGCCCGTAAACCGGGTGAACGACCCTACTGTCTGTTTGATTATTTTCCTGATGACTTTCTCCTGGTGGTTGATGAAAGCCATCAAACCGTTCCTCAAATCGGGGCGATGTACGGTGGCGATCGTTCACGTAAGATTGAGCTTGTTGAACACGGTTTCCGGCTGCCGTCGGCACTTGACAACCGACCGCTTACATTTGAAGAATGGGAATCCATGATCAATCAGGCCATATTTGTGAGCGCCACACCTGCCGATTATGAACTTGAACAGTCTGATGGTGTGTATGTGGAGCAGATTATTCGCCCAACAGGTTTGATGGAGCCCGAAATTGAAGTTCGGCCGCTCGGAAATCAGGTTGATGATTTGCTTGATGAGATTCAGGAACGAGTTAAGAAGAATGAACGTGTTCTTTGTATCACCCTCACAAAGCGGCTCAGTGAAGAGCTGAGTGAATACCTGAAAGGATTGGGTATCAGTGCTGCCTACATGCACAGTGAGCTGGATGCCATGCAGCGCGTGGAAGTTCTTTACAAATTTCGACGGGGCGATTTCAATGTTCTTGTCGGTATTAACCTGCTGCGTGAAGGAATTGACATCCCCGAACTTAGTTTGGTGGCTATTCTTGATGCGGACAAAGAAGGATTTCTCAGATCTGAAACGTCCCTGTTTCAGATCGTTGGACGTGCCGCAAGGAATGTAGGCGGCAAGGCTATTTTATATGCCGACAAGATGACAAAAAGCATTAAGAAAGTTGTTGAGGAGACCAACCGACGACGTGAAATTCAAAGAGAATACAACGAAAAACACGGTATTACACCGCAAACAATTCAGAAGGAGCTCAAACCACTTGTAGATCCTTCTCTGATATCAAACCGGAATTTTGACCTTGATAGTGGTGATACGCAAGAAGATGACTATCTTGAGGTTGTTAAAGTAGCTGAGGATGGCATTCAGTACAAGCCTAATTCAGCAATGAAAGAAGTTACATTTGAAAGCAAGGATAAATTTATCGATTATCTACGTGATTCGATGCTGCAGTCTGCTAAAAACATGGAGTTTGAAGAAGCCGCAAGAATTCGCGATCAAATAGAAAAACTAAAAGATGAACTTTGATAAGAATTAGTACTCATGGGTAAAATCGACTTTTTTAAAACGTTTATTAAAGATCGTGATGTAGCCTCTATTATTCCTACATCCATTCGCTGTGTAAAAAAAGTGTGCAACCATATCGACTTCACAAAAGACTTTGTGCTCGTGGAGTACGGACCCGGAGATGGGGCTTTTACAAAGTTTCTTCTTGAAAAAATGTCCCCCGGAAGCCGGCTTATCTTAATTGAAGCGAATGAAGATTTTGCCCAGCATCTGAAGGAGACCATTGACGACTCGCGCGTAACCGTCCATAATATTCTGGCAGGTAATGTTGAATCCGTCATAGAAGAGAAAGACATGGGAAATATCGACTACGTACTGTCCGGTATTCCGTTCTCTTTTTTAGATAAGGACCGAAAGCGAATTGTATTGCAGGCCACCAAAACTATACTGAAGAAGGGCGGCAAATTTCTGGCTTATCAGACCAGCGGCCACCTGAAGAAACCGGTTATGGAAGTCTTCGGCAACTACGATATTGAAATGGAGATGCTGAATATTCCGCCATACCTTATTTACGATGTAATAAACAAAGAATCAACAAACGGGCATACGACTGAAAACGGTAACGCCTGATATAGTGAAGCTCACCGATTCAACTACTGAGTACAAACAAAAAAGCCCGGAATCTCTTCAGGGCTTTTCTGTGTGATTTAATTTTTTACCCTGAGAAATATTAATTCTCTTCTTCGGGCTGATTTTCCGGCTGTTGCGGAATAGCAGGCTGAGTTTCGGATGGAAGCTCAAAATCGTTGTTCATTTCACCGGGTACTGCCTGTTGCTGAATCGTACTTTGACCCTGATCGCCACGGTCGATAGCAAAATTGGCAAGTACGCTAAGTAACAGGAATAGCGTGGCAAGAATGGTCGTGGTTTTCGAAAGCAGATCAGCCGTTCGCCGGGCTCCCATCGCAGCTCCCCCGGCCATACCAGCAGCCAGACCACCGGTGAGACCTTCCTTCTGACCAGGTTGCAATAAAATGACAACCACCAATAAAAATGCGATCAGAATTATAAACGTAATAATAATACCGTATAACATGACTATCTCGTAATTTCTTTATTTTTTGTAGAACAGTAAAATATCACTATTTAACGTTTTAACAAAGCAGGAACTTATAAAAGAAATACCCTGCCTTGTAATATTTAATAATCGATCGACCTAATAAATGACTCAATTTCAGGATTATTTAAATCAGATGTTGTCAGAAACACCTCTCCAGCTGAGCAATCTGATTGAGACGGCTCTGATTATCCTGGTCCTTATCCTCGTCAGGATTGTTATCGTACGCATCATAGACCGGCAGGTTGAAAGTACTGAATCGCGGTACCGATGGCGCAAAAACATTACTTATACACTCGTTTTTATTGGCCTGCTTTTAATCGGCCGGACCTGGATTGAGGCAATCGGATCTCTCGCCACATTTCTGGGACTCCTTTCCGCCGGCCTTGCTATTGCCCTGCGTGACCCGGTAACTGATATTGCCGGATGGATCTTTTTAGTCTGGCGCAAACCGTTTAAGCTTGGCGACCGGATTGAGGTTGGAAATCATAAAGGTGATGTAATCGATATTCGATTTTTTAAATTTACTGTTCTGGAAATTGGCAACTGGGTTCATGCAGACCAAAGCACCGGGCGTGTAATCCATATTCCGAATCACCTTGTGTTAAGTGAATCGATCGCGAACTATACCAGCGACTTTGAATTTATCTGGAACGAGATTGAGGTGGTCTTCACGTTCGAAAGCGACTGGAAAAAGGCAAAACATCTGCTGGAAGAGATCACCAATAATCACCTGATGGATTATGTAAATGACGCTGAACAACAGGTTAAAAGAGCATCCAAGTCATACCTCATTCACTACCGCAACTTAACACCTATCGTTTACACAGATGTGGTCGGTAATGGAATAAAAATGACCATCCGCCATCTCAGCAACCCGCGGCGCAGGCGCGGCATAAACCAGATGATTTGGGAAGACATACTGGGTGCAATTGCGAAGGAAGACACGATCGACTTTGCTTATAATACGCTGCGTATCTATCAGAATCAGATCGAGGGAAAGCCGGGAACAAAGCCCGAAGCTCAACACTAATTGGGAAATCGTCTCCCTGAACAATTCTTCATGCTCTATTTTGGAATAGGCTGAATGAGTGATGCATCATTTTTTGAGAGATCATTCAGCTCTTTTGACACCCTATGAACCGTTAACTCCGTAATCAAGAACTCCGACTGTGCCTTACGCTGAATTTGACCAGCCTTAATGTCACCTTTCAGCCACTCCATTGCACGTTCTATTTTTAAAATAAGTGGCATTTTACCTGTAATTGGCTGTATCAGTGTGTTCGATTCCATCATCAGCATCTCAACATAAGTGAAATCATTCACCTTATCAGTAAAGGTAAATCCTGCAATATAGAGAGGAGAATTGTCAATTTTTCTTACAAAGAACGGGTGGTCATTTTTACCGTCACGTTTCCAGATATAAAATCCGCTAATTGGAATTACAGCCCTGGATTCAGCATCATTCTCAAGTTTCTGAATGCCGTCCGGCCCCAGCACTTCCGGTGGTTCTGCTTCTTTTTCAAAATCTTTTCCCCATCGCAGTCTCGTAATTTCATATTCTTCATCGCTTCGTTTGATAACCGGTATATGGTGCCCCCGGGCTATGTTATAATGAGGCTCAAATATAACACTACCCGAATCTTCAAGACCAAATGACTCCGTTAAATCAGATCCGTCGGAAAAAAAAGCAATTCTATTTGACATGATATTCAGCTAAATTGGTTAAATGATTAGATATCATCTATATACATCTATAAATATTTCTGTTCAAGTTACGTTCAGCTTTAGCCTGTAAACCTTCAGCAGAAGTAAATATATCTATTCAATATTTTTGGATAGTGTCATTAATCGGTAACAACCTTATATCTTTTTCGTTACCTTATGTGAGATTATTATATGGTATTTGTATTTTTTATGCTTTTGAGATTTGTTAATTGAAATTTTGGTCTAAAGAAAAGAGGTAGAAAGTTGTCGTTTCATCAATTTCGACTCAGTTCTGATATTTTGAAGGGGTTAAAAGATGTACAAATTGAAAGCCCCTCATTGCTGCAAAAGAAAATTTTTAATGAAGTAGAATCCGGCTCAGATTTAGTTATCAACACCACGTCTGCAGAAAAACCGGAGTTGGGGTATCTGTTATCACTACTAAATGCGATCTCCAAATCGGAACGCAGACAGGGTACCCGGGCTATCATACTTGCGTCTGATGCTGAAAGGGCGAAGGAGATAGACGAGTGGATCTGGGCTATAGGATATCATGCCGGTATTGAAAGCTCCTGTCTTACAGGAGATAATGAGATTAAAGATGAGTTAGCCACCATTTCAGCCGGACCGGTTATTATCATATCCACGCCGAAACGTCTTGCCGACGTCCTCGAAACAGGCCGAATGGTCTTCCGGGAAGTGGAACAAATGATTGTTGATCAGGCAGATAAAGTTGAAGACTTTTTGCCCATTGACGTGATTTCGCAGCGCATCATCAACAAAAAGTGCCAAAAAATATTTACAGCGGAAAAAGATAGTCAGCAATTGCGGGATGCTGAAGAGAAGCTTCTGAGCGATCCAAGCCTGGTAAAACCGGGTGAAAATAAGGAAGTGAAAAAAGCGAACCTCACGAAAGAGGTGATTAAGAAAGATCTTACTCAGTACTACATAAACGTTCCTCCGCGCTCCAAGATTTCCATTCTGATGGCGCATCTTGATGAAAACAAGGATGATACGGTAGTTATTTTCGCAGCCTCCCGCCGAACGGCTGACCGACTCTACAAAATAATGCGCAAAAGTGGCCGAAGAGCCGTAAGTGTCCACGATAAAGTTGATGAAAAAACATTTAAGGAGCGGTTTGAGATGTTTACCAGCGGCAGTGTGCAACACCTGATTGTAGGTGAATTTTCTGCTTCCGATATCGATCTGGAACACGCTACGAAAGTCATCAACTACGATGTACCTGAAGAGGTTGAAGAGTACAAACTCCGCGCTGAATTAGTGGGCGATGGAAAAGCGACAAAGATCTTGTCTCTTGTTTCAAAGCAGGATCGCGGTGATATTAAAGAGATCTGCAGCAACCTTGGGTATGCACCAAAAGAGTTGCCGGTTCCAAAAGACGTACAGGAAAAGAAATCGGACAAGAAGAAAGAGACTAACGGGAAGAGTAAGAAAAGCTCTAAAAGTTCAAAAAAATCCACTCAGAGCAAGAGCCATTCAAAGCCAAAACAAAAGAAAAAAAGATATCCTCGACAATCTAGTGGTGAGCCTGAAGGATTGCCAAGACCGACATTTGATCAGCTTAGTGGCGGCCGTAAAGGAAAAGAAAAAGATGATGAGAAGAGCGGTGTGGTTAAATTCTTTAAGAAACTTTTCTCTTAATCTGACTGAGCAAACAGTGCTCACAGTACGTTTTATTTAAACCGGCTTATACTCCCCATTTATCACTGGTCTGATAGATGGGGTTTCTTTTTTTTACGCTATCAATGAGATTGAGTCAGGCTTTGCGTCACACTCAGAACTAACTGAACATATCCTTGAACGCCTGTTCAGTATCCGGAGCCGGTGAGGTAAAGAGGCTCACAATCCAGGTAACGAAAAACCCTGCCAAAAACCCGGGAATTAATTCGTACATAAGGTTACTGAGATACGGAGTGAAGTACCACGCTATAGTAACAGCCGTACCTGAAATCATCCCTGCCATAACTCCTGTCCGTGTAGTCCCTTTCCAGTAGAGCGCTAGAATTGATGCGGGACCGATGGATGCGCCAAGCCCCGCCCACGCAAACAAAATCAGCCAAAACACCAAATCTTCAGCCAAATATCCAAAAATAAGGGAGAGAACAACTAGAAAAAATACGACGGAGCGGCTCAGCAGCACAAGCCGATTCTGTGGTATTTCTTCTCCTTTTCGTATTAATTTATCATAGATGTCTCGCACCAAACTTGATGCTGCAACCAGCAATTGTGAGTCGGCAGTAGACATAATGGCTGCGAAGATAGATGCCAGGACCACCCCAAAAAGAACAGGATGAAGTTGTTCTCTGGCTAGTAACGGAAACAAATTTTCAGTATCTCCTGCGGGAAGC
>Ga0307966_1000286_pt1 | contig 42368 bp, 37 predicted proteins | sample OrgLakmetagen646_FD_203141 | JGI IMG/M metagenome (GOLD analysis project Ga0307966, IMG submission 203141) | Saline water microbial communities from Organic Lake, Antarctica - #646 | ecosystem: Environmental > Aquatic > Non-marine Saline and Alkaline > Saline | place: Antarctica: Organic Lake... | reverse complement strand
AAAAGGAATGCTTAAAAATGATTAATAAGAAAAAATCGTATTATTGACGTTGACTTATCAAAGTGGCACCATTAGTCCGAAAAGACTGGCATGGTCACTCCGAAATAGCTAGGAGGAGGGGTCCTCGGATTTTGCGATGTAGCGTAATCTATACAAAGCAAACGCTGATGCAAGCCGCAGCATTCCGCCTGAACTGCCTATTGAGCAAATAGCCCCTAAGGAGAGATAACTACTCTCTTTTGTCATTGAAATTTTGAGACTAAAAACTGAAGTGGAGAGCGATCTCATCGAGGGCGAATACACCATCATCGGGAGGGATATGCACAGAATCCCAAATACATTGCGTATAGGACGTATGGGATTTGTTTGAATAGGTCAGTCTTCAATTTTCTTTCCCTCAACTTTTACCCCCAAATATTCCTTCCCATCAGGTCCCTCAAAATAATTTCTTTGCTCTAAAGTAGATTCATCTAAAAATTTCATCTCTATTCTAAATTTCCTCTTTTTTAAAGTAAATGGGTCAATATTACTCCCTTTAAAAATAAATTTTTCCTTCTCCTCATTAAAAATGCCTTCCGCATAAGTAGCATCATGGGCCACGCTTGAGATTATATAGTAGGTAAACTTACACTTTAGATCATCGAACCCAATGTATCCGATACTTTCTCCCGACAAATTATTTACTTTAGAAACTCCTTCCATTTTCAAAAATTTCCCATCATAAATAAAGTCGTTTTGCGCCGTACTGGAAAAAGTGATTTCATCCGATTCGGCTGTTGGTTTGACCTTAATATCGTATTTCCAATTTCCTTCAAAAATTTTCATTCGTTGAATTTGCCGTTCACACTTATTTTGAGCTTGAGTTCCCATAGAGATGAAGAGGATTAGGATGAATAATATATTTCTCATAGCAGTTGTTTTTCATTCAATCAGTTCTTGAGTTATCATTTTTCGTGCCGAGCACCTACTATTTGTATTGTCCTTACTAACAGAGAATAGTCTCGTCTATAATTCAATACGCGGCATAACCTTCCCTTTGCGAGTATCTACCAAACAGAAAATCCTCGAGGAAGTTGAGAAGCAGGCTTGAACAAGCTAATACTTATAAGCAGTGTGTTCAGCAGTGTTTATAATTCCTCGTCAATTTCAATATTGTTCCCACAGGTATCGTTAAAAACTGCACACCTGGTCGTTCCCATTGTAGTAGGTTTGAGACTAAATTCCACCCCAAGTTTTGTCAAGCGTTCATATTCTGCATCCACGCTTTCAACCTGAAATTGAGTATATGGAATTCCAGATTCCATTAATGCATCTTGAAATACTTTAGATGGCTCAAAATGAATTGGTGCCGGTTCCAACAATAATTCTATTCCATCCTGTGCTTCTTCTGAAACTAGAGTGATCCATCTGTCCCCACTTTCCAGTGATTTGTCCTTCTTTTTTACGAACCCAAGTATTTCTGTATAAAATTTTAGTGCCTTTTCCTGGTCTCGAACAGGAATGCTAATTAGTGTTACTTTCATCTTTGATATTTTTTTTTGTATTCAAAGTTTAGAACTCTGAATTTTATTTGCTTCTTGAAAGTTGCTTTCTTTCATTAGGTGATTTTCCTTTTTTTTGAATCAAATGCTGAATAAATCTAAACATCTAAACCCAAATTTACACTACTTTCATAGTTTTTGTCAATACAACTTATCCTACTACCTCCGTTTCCATTTACTGTTGGTTTGAAATTAGATTCCATTATCTGGTGTATCCTTTTCGTAAAATACCCTTCTTGTGTTTTTCACATTACGACCAACATACTTTTTGGCAGGTACAGGTCCATCTGCTGAAAAGATACGAAGAATACCGAAAGAGGAAGGCTGGACTTGTTTCGTGTCGGCCGCAGGGAGCCTAGAAACGATCATCGGCTTCGTGAATAGTGCGTACGCATCCCAAAGGGGTCTATCTAGCTCCTGTGGGATCGAATTCTTATTTCAGTTTTATGGATTAACTCTTAGATATTCACCTCAAAGAGATAACCCACAAAGGCAGAAAGACCCATAGCTATGGTTCCCCAAACAGTTATTCTGACTATTGCTTTCCCAATATTTGAGCCCCCGGTTTTTGCAGCTATGGTTCCTAAAATCATTAGGAAAATGATAGTAGACCCATATAGCCAATACTCCATTTCTTTGATCGGGCTAAAAAGAATCAATAAGAGAGGTAAAACGCCACCCACCAAAAAGGCAGCACCCGAAGCTAATGCAGCTTGAATTGGATTGGCCTTACTTATTTCATTAATTCCCAACTCATCTCGTATATGAGTGCCTAAGGCATCTGCTTTGGTCAGTTCTTTTGCCACCTGCAGAGCTGTTTCACTTTTCAAGCCTCTTTTCTCATAGATTTGAGCTAATATATTTAGCTCTTGTTCCGGCATTTCTGCTAATTCTCTTTTTTCCCTTTCAATGTCTGCTTTTTCCGTGTCGGTTTGTGAGCTTACAGACACATATTCGCCTGCTGCCATAGATAAGGCTCCTGCCACAAGTCCCGCAACTGTTGCTAAAAGCACCGGTTCTCTTGTTGAACTTGCCGCGGCAACCCCAATTGCAAGGCTTGAAATAGAGATAATTCCATCATTTGCTCCCAAAACTGCCGCCCTCAACCAATTGCTTCGATGAATGTAATGGCTATCCAGATAATTGTCTATTGTTATTTTTTCCATTCCTTTTCTTTCTATTGATGCAAATGACGCACAACATTCGGACGGCTATTCGTCCGGGCCTTGGAAAGATACAAAGAATCCTGGAGGAGAGATACTGGACTCGTTTCCTGGCGGCTGCAGGGAGGTTGGAACAGATGAGAGTCCGGGCGAAGCTGTTCACTACCTTTCCCTTCGAAAAATCACCGATGCAAATTGAGCGCTTTCACCTTTCTCATCCCAAGCAGGAAGGCTCAGCATGTAGTGTTCGAGAACTATTTCTTTTATCGCCGCACTCAACTGTCTTTTCTGTGAAGTCAATATACAGCTTCTCGAAGGAAAGGGAGGGCAACGCAGGCAATCCATCTATTTGTTAGCCCCGCTCCTATCCTTCCCCTGCCACTGTTTTTGTCGTCTCCGCCCGCCTGTGGGCGGTGCGGCCGCGCTATTCGCTCATAGTCAGGACCCCGCGCGTCGGCATCCGTAGAGCTGCGGTGGCTTCATATGTCGCCTCCTCGCTTTACGCCTGCAAACGCCGCCCGGCGCCCTGCCTGCCGCTGCTATCGCTGACGCGGGGGGGAAGTTTTTGCTGGAGATGGGGAACCTTACTATTTCCCGCTACTTTTTGTCTGAATTAGGATTCCTGGGATGGTTTGATTGTAGGATTTTTTATTCTCCGGATAATTCATAGTATAAACTCGTTTAAAGGCAAATACTTCTGAGGCCATCAAAATCCACTTTTGATCAAGTCTGAAAGATATTAATCCTACCATCCTCTAATCCTAAAAATCCTAATTCGGACAACTAATTCAGCGCTCTCCTACGCATCAATCACCCTGATTCATCAATCCCTGCAATCAGATGGCACAGCCTTCCTTCAGGCCTAAGTGGTGAAGGCTCATATTTCAGCAGACATCAAAACACCTTTTGCTCAAATATAAAGACATTAATCCTACCATCCTTAAATCCTAAAAATCCTAATTCAGACAACTATTCACTCCCCTCACCCCAAAATAAACTCCACCGCCATTTCTACATGCAGATCGGTCGTGGCTAAAATAGGCATGTTCAATTTATGATTTCCTAATTAGGATGCAAAATTTTATCCATCCATCAAATTCGGGGTGTTCCAGAGGATCACCTGTCGACACATTCAGTAAGCGGCCTTTATTCTCGCTCTATAGCTTTGATTCCTCAAGAAATAAATTGACAGTTATTTGGCACTACCTCCTTTTCTTCAATAGATTTAGAATAGCGACACTTTATCTCTATATTGGCTAAGATTTCCCGAGACAAAATGGCCAGAAAACAATGTCACTTAGCTCATTAATGTCATGACACCGTTTTTGGAAGGTCCTCAAATAAAAAACATGAGTTATTATAATCAATTAGTACAATTTTTAAAACAAGCAAGAACGAATAATCTTAAAAAGAAACATTACGCTTCGGAATACCTAGAAACAAAGGTAAATGTGAGCTTTGGACAAGGAAATCAAGCTCGAATCCCGTGGATATCGTTTTTGATTCCTCCGAACACAACTAGTCATGGAATTTACCCTGTTTATTTGTTTTATAAGGAGTACGATTTGTTAATCCTAGCCTATGGTGTTAGTGAAACGCAAAAACCCGAAATTTCTTGGTCTATAGATCATACGAAGTCTATAAAAGAGTACTTTGAAGGAAACTATGGCAAAAAACCTGACCGATATGGCTCTTCGTCTATTTTTAAAACCTATGATGTTGAAAATTTGCCTTCAAAAGAGGTTTTAGATAATGACTTACAATCATTAATTAAAGAGTATAAAACAATTCTGGAAAAATATCAAAGTTCACCCAAACAACTTATTAAAGAAACTTTTGAAATTAAAGGCTTACATAAAAAACTCACAGAGGCCGGGCTTATTTATTCGAAAAGATTATTAGCCCGATTTGTATCTTCTCTTACAACAAAACCATTTGTCATCTTAACCGGCCTTTCAGGGTCTGGAAAAACTAAACTTGCTCAATCCTTTGTGCATTGGATATGTCAGAATGAAAGACAATATAAGATTATACCCGTAGGAGCGGACTGGACCAATCGGGAGCCGATATTGGGATATCCCAATGCACTGAATCCCGCTGAGTATGTAAAGCCAGATAATGGCGCTTTGGATCTCATAATTCAGGCCAAAAAGAATCCCGACTTTCCCCATTTTTTGATTCTTGATGAAATGAACTTAAGCCATGTAGAGCGGTATTTTGCCGACTTTCTAAGTCTCATGGAGTCAGAAGAAGACATTTCACTTTACCCAACAGAATCTGTGGAAAATGGCGTTCCGAAGCGACTCAAGTTCCCTCCCAATTTGTTTATCATAGGCACGGTTAATATCGATGAAACCACCCATATGTTTAGCCCAAAGGTTTTGGACCGGGCCAATACAATAGAATTTAGAATTGACGAGGACGATATGAGAACCTTCTTAAGCGAAATGAAGCCCATCAAAATGGAGGACCTCAAATCAGAAGGAGCAGGCATGGCTAGCAGCTTCCTTAAGATGGCAGGCAGAAAGTCTGTTGCACCTTATATCCCGAGGGATGTTCAATCTACATTGCTGGACTTTTTTAGTGAGCTGAAGAAAGCGGGCGCTGAATTTGGATACCGGACTGCGTCCGAAATCCACCGGTTGATTCACAATCTGGGAGTACTGGATATTAATCTTACATCAGATGAAAAAATTGATATCGCCATTATGCAAAAGTTACTCCCCAAACTTCATGGTTCCCGACGTAAACTTTGTCCCGTCCTCGAAACTTTAGCAAGTCTTTGTTTGAAGGAATCCGAAAATATTATGACCGAGGTTTTCAACAATGATGATATGAACTTTCATGACCCCAATGTTCTGTATCCTCTGTCACTGGAAAAAATAGCACGGATGTATCGCGGAGCCATCGATAATGGATTTGCCAGTTATGCTGAAGCTTGATCCATGAAATCAGCGGACTCTGTACGTATCAATCTTGATTTTATAGAAAAGGACCTGTTTCTTACCATTGAACCGAGAAAGCCTGGGACTTTATTTGACGCCAAAGGTAGCTTTGAAGAAAATAACGAAGCACGGTTTCAGCTGGTGGAAGGCTGTTATTATGATTACGAGGTCAGCGATGAAAGCTATATTCTAAAAGACCCCTTTGACTCCATTGTTAGGGAACATAAGAGGCGTCCTAACCTTGGGACTATCGCCCCAAACATCTATGTCGGAACCCTTGAAATCCCTATTTTAGATAAATTAAGCGGTAATAAAGTGGATGTTATCTCGCTCGAAGTGCAGTCGGTGAAATCTGGCTACCGTGATGATTATCGGGATATGCTTGCGTTTATTACTGAAAAATGCACAGATTTATTATTAAAGGCAAACTCTCCGGTAGCACATAACTTTGAGGTTGATCACGAGCAGGACAGTCACACACTTTACCAGCGTTTCGCTTTTATCAAATCCGTCATCCATACAAGTGAGTTTGCTGAAGCCATTCATCGGGTTGTGAAGATGCCCGTGACCCAATGGATAGAAATCCATGGAACAAAAGATATCCGCAATGCAAGACGACTATCAAATAAAAGTCTAAAGGAAGTACTTAGAAGTCGCAATCGCCGCGCAGTACCTGAAAAAAACCGCTTAAGGGATTTGGGAATAAAATCTCTACCCGAGCGGATTTACTCCGCGCAGAAGATAGATTCCGTTGACACACCAGAGAATCGTTTTATTAAACATGCACTTGAGACTTTCCTTAAGTTCTGCCTTGATATAAATCAAATCGCATTAGAAAGAGAGCATAGGAAACTTTTGAACGAAAGCAGCCAGTTGATCCATGAACTTGAAAACCAGTTGCAGCATTCGTTTTTTACCGAAATATCAAACCCGACCCTTCTTAAATTAAACAGTCCGGTTCTGCAAAGAAAAGAAGGCTATCGGGAAGTACTACGCGTATGGTTAATGTTTGATTTAGCTGCTAAGTTAGTCTGGGCAGGTGGCGAAGACGTGTATGGTGCCGGAAAACGGGATATAGCAACGCTCTATGAGTATTGGTTGTTTTTCAAGCTATTGGATCTGTTTGAAGAGGTTTTTGACATTCATCCCAAAGATATTGATGACCTGATTCAGCCCACCTCCGATGGTTTAAGTTTGCAAATCAAGCAAGGCAAATCAACCCCTCTGGAAGGAGTGTTTAAGACTGGAAGCAGAACGCTCAATATCCGCTTTAATTACAACCGATCCTTTAGTGGAAAGAAAGAATATCCCAAACCGGGAAGCTGGACCACGACGCTTCGACCCGATTATACGGTTTCCTTCTGGCCACAAGGTATTACCGAAGAGGACGCGGAAAGGCAGGAATTAATTGTGCATATTCATTTTGACGCCAAATACAAGGTCGCCAATTTTATCTCGTATCTGGACGGGAGCGTCGATGCTAAACTGGATGAAGAGAAAAAAGAGCATCGAAAAGGAATTTACAAAAATGCTGACCTCTTAAAAATGCACGCCTATAAAGATGCCATTCGGAGGACTGGTGGCGCGTATGTCTTATACCCTGGGGCCAAGGGAATCAAAAAAACCGGATTTCACGAGATTATTCCCGGATTAGGTGCTTTTCCGGTCCGTCCATCAAAAACCGATAGTGGTATGGGGGAGTTGAAAACTTTTATACTGGAGATTACCGAACACTTTTTAAATCGTGCTTCTCAAAGAGAAAAAGCAGCCTTTCAGTCTTTCGATATCTATAGGACCCCTCCAAACGAGGACGACACACTCAAAGAAGCTTTGCCTGAAGCATATCGGGATAATAGGAGCCTTCTTCCGGACTATACCTCTGTTCTTATCGGGTATTATAGGTCAGACCTTCAGTATCAATGGATTCGACAGAATCAATTATACAATTTCAGAGCTGGCATCCGAAGAGGGTCTGTCATTCTGGATAAAGAAACCGTAAGCGCCAAATATCTATTACTACATACAAAAGGTGACGCTTATTCCGGCGATTTATGGAAAATTGTTGGTCGAGGGCCCAAATACTTCTCGAAGGAAGATATGAGAAAAAAAGGCTATCCGGGCCCTAAAGGCGGCTACCTTGTCTTCAGCATTGAGCCTGTCTCCGATTCTGCTTTTGAAAATTTGGAGTGGGACTTTAAGAGCCTGAAAAACTATTCCTCCGGCAGAAGCTCCGCCTTGCCTTTCACTGCAAGTCTTACCGAACTTATGCATAATAAGGTGGAATAGATTATTCACTTTTATTAGGCTTGCAGAGTGAGAAAAGCCAATTTTGGATCGAGTGACTTTTCTATTCGTTTTATTACCGTTCTGTTAGATGCTTATTATTTGTTAGCACCAGATTAATTACTTGACGACCTTAAGCACCGTCAATATTTATTCTTTTCCCCTGAATTTTTTATCGGACATCTTTGAACTGGCTACTTTTTAGTTTCATTAGGCTATAAATATAGAGTCATTAAATCTAAAACACACGAACAATTCCTCTCAAGTTCTCCTCCATGGCCCACTGAACTTGATAAACCTTTCCAGTGATTTGATCTAACAATAAGAAATTAAATGTGTTTTTTGTAGAATGAAGGGTAAATCGACCAATGATTTCGTCATCACCAGAAGTAAGAGGCATTGTATTCAGTTCATATTGTCCATATGTATTATCTTCATTAACAGTAAACTGTAGCTGCCACATTTTCCCATTTCGGGTGTCAAGCTTAATAAATGTCCAAAAGTTTTCTGTCGGAAATAATTTATAAATAGGACTATCTAATACCTGTGCTTTCTGAGTTGACTCCGCTATGGTCATTTGACTCTGTGCAAATGAAATCGCTGAAAACAACAAAAAGACCAAAACGAAATTAATTTTCATTTTTTACCTTTTTTAAATTTTGAAATTTAACTCATTGCGCTTTTCATATACGATAATGGTGATGATAACCTAGATATTCATATAGGTCCTTAGAAATTACGCAAATGACTCTCTGTAAATATACCGAATTCCATTAGCCTTTCAAACTCTTACTATCCCTGGCCATAGTATTCTCTCCCTTGTGGGAGCCCGGAACTGATCAAGCCTGCTATTTCCCGCTACTTTTTGTCTGAATTAAGATGCATAGGATGGTTTGATTGTAGGATTTTTTATTCTCCGAATGATTCATAGTATCATTCGTTTGAAGTCCCATACTTCAGCTTCCATCAAAATCCACTTTTGATCAATTCCAAAGACATTAATCCTATCATCCTCTAATCCTAAAAATCCTAATTCAGACAATTACGCCCCCCTCACCCCAAAATAAAATCCACCGCCAGGTCTACATGCAGATCGGTCGTGGCTAAAAAGGAGGGTGTTCCCTTGATGAATAGAACCACAGGGAGAATTTAAGTTCAAGGGTATCAAAATCTCTTCTTGAACGGTGTTCTGATGTGGCATTATCCAGGCTATTACTATAGGCCACGGAACGAAATATCATGAGACTACGGTTCCAAAGAACAATCTGAATCTCATGATTCGTTTTGATTTCTTTTGTCCTGCTATTATGTAAGCGACGCTTTACTTCAATTTAGTCATAAGCTTCCAGAGGCTCCACCTCCGACCGATGAGTAAGCTTTTTCTGATGGTACTGAGTCGATAAAGGGCTAAAATGGGAATTAATGGACGATTGTGTTTTAATTTCGAAACTTTTTTTTATCTTAATGAGTTGAATAAAAGTGACAACTAAACCCTTTAAGGGGTAGAACAAAAGAACTATGTTGCTATGTTGAAAAATAGTTTAAACGTTTCCTTTCTTTTCATTCCTGGCAAGAGGAGAACTTGCTGAACACCCTGCCAGCTATTAAAACGTTTTTTGCAGGTGCAAGTCATAAAGACCCCTATTCCGATGATAGTATCTCAATAAAAAAGTAAAGTGTATACTTGATCTTATGAAATCAGTTTTAAATATATTTTTTGCGTTGTTGCTGTATGCTGCTTGTGCACATGGGCAGTTGCGCAACGAGGGAAACTTGAGAATGCATTCAGGTTCTGATGTAGGCATTTTCGGTGATTTCTCAAACGAAGGCAGCTTCACCAATAACTTAGGTACGTTGCATATAGTCGGATCAAGCCTTCAGACATTTAACGGTACCAATACAATACACACTAACAACTTAACTATTGACAAATCAAATAATTCGCTGAAGCTAGACAACGTACTTCAAATTGGTGGTGTTCTGACGTTCAACAATGGTTCGATAATTACAGACGAGGCAGATATTTCCACCGAGTTTGTCGAGTTTTTAGACGATGCTACTTATACCGGAGCAAGCGATGCAAATCATGTTGACGGGGTTGTCCGTAAAACAGGAAATGATGCATTTGATTTCCCTACCGGAGATAGCTCAACATTGAGGACTATAAGCATTTCTGCTCCTGGCGCTATTACTGATCACTTTACGGCCTTTTTTTCTGCAACTGATCCCGATGGCTCCTATAGCAGGAGTTCGCTCGAAAGCGGCATCGATAATGTTAGTGCCTGCGAATATTGGGTACTCAACAGAACGGGAGGCAGCTCAAATGTAGAGGTTACTTTAGCATGGGGTTCCAATTCTTGTGATGTCAATATCATCTGCGACCTTTTGGTTTCGCGTTGGGATGGAAATCAATGGACCTCAGAAGGAAATGGAGGAGTCACTGGCACCACGGCATCAGGGACGGTGGTATCAGGAATGAATTGCTCAAACCCTGCTCCTGTACCCAACTTCAGTCCATTTACTCTTGGCTCAATATCTAATGGAAACCTTCTTCCCATAAGCCTAGTCTCATTTGATGCTAATGTATGCCATAAATCTGTGTGTTTGAAATGGCAAACGAATTCGGAAATTCATAATGATTTTTTTACTTTGGAAAAGTCAGTTGATGGGGTGAACTGGGAAGCTTTTCGTGAAGTAGAGGGAGCGGGAAACTCACAAATCGTTTTAAACTATAGTGCCATTGACCACAACCCTTTTTCGGGTTATTCCTATTACAGGTTGAAACAAACTGACTTTGACGGTCATTTTGAGTATTCGCGAATACATCTCGTTTATTTTGATACAAAGGATGAACAGAGACTTATCGTTTACCCAAACCCATCTAAAGATATCATTAACCTACAGGGGCTTAGTGCTGAAATTAATCATGTTAAAATTTTTAATTCAATAGGTCGGGAAGTCAACCTTGACGTGAAATTCATTCAAAGAAGTGGATCAAATGTACAACTTGATATCTCACTGTTACACCCTGGCATATACCATGTTAAAACAAATAAGAAATATAGTAGCTTTGTCAAGCAATAGCGCTTACATTTCTCAGCATCTGATAAAGAAAAAGAGTATAAAAAAATAAACATTAGATACACTACTACAAACTTGCGATTATGAAGTATTTAATTCCCTTCGTCTTGCTTTTCTTCAGTGCGTATACATATGCACAAGTGAAAATAGGTGATAATCCAAATACCATCGATCCGGCATCAATTTTAGAGATGGAAGATACAAATCGAGGTATGTTGATACCCCGAATGACCACGGTTCAGCGCGATGCTATTTCATCTCCACCCAATGGTTTGCAGGTGTACAACATTACGACCAACACCATGGATGTTTACCGCGGTGATCAGTGGGAATCCATAGCATACGAAACACCAGCTGCAAGTTCGGTTTATGTTTATTCGCTAGACGACCTACCCACTCCTTCCGGTGGCGCCATATCCCTGGATGCCAATACTGCGTATATTTTCAGAGGGTTTGTCGATATAGGGTCTAACTATCTCAATTTGAACGGAGCCACTTTGCTAGGTCTAGACGCTCCTCGTGATGGGGTAACGTCAACTGTTAACGGTGCGATTCTTAGAAGTACAGATGCATCGGTGTTTATGAGAGACTTTACCGCAATTACCGGTAGCCCTGCCACTAAGGGGTACGATTTTAGTGATGCTACGGGAACCAAATTTTGTAATCTTTTTTCAGGCTGCTCGGTGGTTGGTCCAGGGAGTGTTGGTACAGTTAGCGGATTTGAAGCAGTAACGATCACTAAGAACCTCTGGGATTGTGCTGATGGCATAAAAGTAACTGGCAACATGGGAAAATTCGCCTGTGTTACCACTTTTATTACTAATCTAACTTCGGGCGCCGGCATTGAATTTTTAAGTGGCCTGGTGATCGATGACATTGACCTTTCCAATAACTACTTTATTTATAATGGACAATCAGGCGTAAAACTCAGTGCATCAGCTCAAGTTGACCGAGGTCGTTTGACAACAAATATGTTTCGGGGAGTTGGAACGGTACTGGATGGATTAACACCTTACGATATAGGCTGGCAGATGTCGCAGAATACAAACATCCCTAATACGGTTTCTTACGGCAATATATATATGACGGGCAATGCCACGGAAACTAACCTTCCATCAAATGACACCTATGAAAAAATTGCGGGAACCACCTCAAGTGTAAAACTCCTGAAATTTGAGTCTAATTCACCTAACCGTCTCACCTACAAAGGCAATGAAGATATTGTTGCTAATGTGTTTATCACACTTACGGCTAGTTCCCCCAGCCAGAATGATGATTTCGCACTTGCTGTTGCCAAAAATGGTTCGGTAATTAGTATTCCTTCCATAAGCACATCTGCTCTGATTAACAAACAGAGTTTTTCACTAACTTTCGAAACACAGGTTGATATGAGCACGGATGATTATTTAGAGGCGTGGATCAAAACAACAAGTAATGCAAGTGATGTAACCGTTACCGATTTACAATTTAGAGTGAGGGACTAAGTAATTATACATTTTGCAGAACTATCATATCCTTTGTTTCAAATTCCTGGTTCTATATGAGGCGCTGTAAGGTCTTACGCACCTATTTTGCTTTGGCTATTTGTATTCGCTTTTATTCTCCAATTATTTTTAGCGTGCTAGGCGATTTGTCATAATGAAGCATACGATTTTGCTGTAGGGCGGGTTAATGCACTAGAGCTTTTCTCAGGTGATTTCATTCAACTGATTCTCTGCAATAAACTCCAAAAAGACTTCCTTGTGAAGTTCCAAATTCATATTCGGAGAAAGTGCGACCCGGGCAATATAGTCTTTGTCCCCTTCTTTCGTGGTCCCTTGCGTAGAGGTGGCAGGTATGGTCCAATAACAGCCCTTCAACTGTCCATAACTCACACAGTATTTACTTTCGTTAGGGATTTTATCAATCATTAAATGGATCAATTTGAGATTCAATGCTCTTTTAAACCTTTCTCGTTCTTCTTCAGTATTCCCTTTCGTGGGCAGATCCAAAGAAAACACGGAGGGGGTAAATCCTTTTTCAGCCAACTCTTCTGAGACAAAATTGATCTTCGCCGCGGGTAAATGCTCTTGGATAAAGTTGACAAACTCCCGGGTGTTTTGATAGGCATCTTGAATTCTTTGATTCATGGAAGGCAATTGTTTAGCCAGTATTTCCATTTGAAGGCCGGTCGCCTCATTATCGCAAAGACGCATATGCTGTTCGACCTTGTCCATCAAGGCCTTCGTTTTTGTATTTCCAACACAGTAACCGGCCGTGCATAAGCCACCGCTTGGAAATTTCGATCCGCTGGCATACGAAAGGGCCCGAACCGTTGAGAGGATTTCTCCTTCGCCTAAAAAGTGCACATTGGGGCAAAAGGTCTGGTCCAAAATGAACACCGGATCGATCGCCGTCTCCCCCGAAGTCGTTTTGCGCTCCTGAGTTAAGGCTGCCTTCAATTGATCCAGATCCGGAACCTCAACTCTGGGGTTCGTTGGGATTTCAGCGATAATGTAAGGCACTGCATCTTCGGCCGCCACCTGAGCTAAGACCGTATCCACACTCCGAGCCATATCGTTATCGCCATCCACGGGTAAATCTACTACTTCCACATTGTCGATGCAAGCAGCCACTCGTCTAGCCTGATCATTGGTGCCTCCATAGCAGTTGGGCGGAACGATAAATTTTATGGCTTTCCCCTTATGGTTTTCCAGGGCATCGTGAATGAGCCCCATCATGATCGCATATTGAACGGACAGGCCACTAGATCCCACCAGTGCTTTTGTGCTTGTCCCTGTAATCTCCTCAATGCTCGCTGAGACCCGAGCTTTGTTTGTCTCCACAGCCCTGCGATTCTCTTGTTCCACAGCAGAACCCTCTACGAGCGCTGTCAAAGCCGTATGACAATTCGCTGGCGTCATGGCAATGGACTCCCTTCTCCTTACGTGCTGAATTTCTGAGATATAACTTTCATTCTGTTTCCCATTCACTAATAAAACACTACCCAAGTGAGCATGTAGACCGATGAAAAAGTCAATCTTTGGTGTCAGATTATACTTCCCTATTTCACCTTGTTGCGAAACAAAAATAGTACTGCCATCAAAGGCGGAAATGTCTTCTACTTTTTCAACTTGCTTTATCTCAAATGAGTACCCGTAAACGCGTCGCACCACATCAGCATCAAAAAACGAGGGTAACTCACCCGTAAACAAGATTCGGGTGTTCTTATTATCTGCTAAATTTTTTCTCAGAACTGCCAAAACAGGCATCGACCGGGACGAAAAACTGATGACGTGTTCTGCTTTTAGATTATTTAAGTGAGCAATGGCCCACTCGAGTATACAGGATAAGGGGTGCCCCAATCGAATATAGTCGTAAGCAGTGGCTAAATTATTCAGTGCTGATGCTTCAGAATTATTCTCATCGAATAAGTTTTCAAACTGCTCTAAGAATTGCGTTTTCGCCAACTTCTCCTCATAAATATCCAGTCGGTGGGTGGTCAGATTCAGCCAGTCTGCAGGCATATTCTCCAACACCTTTTCAATATAATTTTTCATTTTATTTACGTTCATAATCTTCACCTATTTGAGCTGTCGCGAATATACTAATTCGGTTGATGTAACAAGGAAACAATGGCGTTTTGTTGAAAGGGATCCAACTTTTTTCTCCGTTCCAAAGGCCATTTTAAAGTACACCTTTCTTGTAGGCTCATCTTCTTAGGATTTGGATTTGGGCGCTCCCCCGAGGGTCCTTCCGCTGCGCTCAGGACACCCGGGGGCGTTATGCTCCAGGCTCCACATTCGTTCGGTACTCCCCACCAACAAGTTGGGGGTCGCACTCCCGCGCCACGGCGCGGGACCTTCCGCAGCACTAGCGCGGGTGTGTACACCGTAGACACCTGTCCCCAACGGGTACGCCAGTAGGCGTTCGCGGGCAAAAGACTCCCGGGAAAGGTGCAGCTTCAGCTGCGCCGCCCATTTTGTGGGTTTTAGGACTTTTGAATACTTGATTGAAGTTTCCTCCTCTACTTAAGAGCTATTTGATGCTCCAAACTTGCAGAGCGGCAAACCTACTGGCTCTGAAAATATAGCAGGGATTCTCAAGGCGGTGTACACCATCTATCCAAATTTGTTCTTCTTTCGCACTTCTCTTTAAAATTGCTTTTGAAATTCTTTTCCGTTAAAATGATATACACTTCCATTGGCCATTCCAAACCACAATTTCTCATTTTTATCTTCGAAAATTGAGAGTGCAAAGTCACTTGTCAGTCCATCCTTCATGGTGTAATTCACCATAGTTTCTCCATCATATTTCCAGATTCCTGCATCCCTATCTCCAAACCAAATATTACCTTGACTATCTTCCGCGATGATAAAAACGTGTTCAAGTGTACCAGGTGGTGACTTATCGCCTTTTCTTCCGCTTGTAGGGTGTATCAAGTTGTTCTCTTCAGAAAAATTAATTATTGACTTACCTTCTTTTAGCAATACACCAATTCCATTATTTCCAATCCACAGTCTGCCTTTAGAGTCTTCGAGGAGGCTTCTTATGTGCAGAGGTTCGACCTTTCTATCTAAACCTAAGGTTTCATCATTGATGATTGTAAAATCACTCCCATTATAACCAAAAACACATGCATAGGTGCCTATCCAAATCAAATTGTCTTTCCCTTTTGAAAGACAGGTTACAGCAAATAAATTATCGTGGGGGTTAAGGGTTTTATGGGAAGGAAAAGCAAAATAATTAATTTGTTCACCATCATATCTATAGACCCCTTCTTTTACTCCTGCTCCAAACCATAGGTCGTTTTCTGTTTTAGCCCATTTGTTTTCTGAAATATTCTTGACTGTACTTGACCATGAATTTTTCGAAATATCACTTTTGGTTATTGTATGGTTTTTTATAGTTTTTCCATCGTAACTACTCACTCCTTTTTGAGTGTTAAACCAAATTACGCCTTCTTTATCTTCTTGTATTGAGAGGATTTGGTTGTCAATCAGTCCGTCACTATTCGTAAAGTAAAAAAATGATTGGCCGTTATAAACGGCAACTCCTTCTTTAAGACTTCCAAACCAATAATTTCCTTTACTATCTTGAAAGATCGAACGAATTCCTGAGGTGAATTTTAGAGTGTCGGCTTTTGAACTGCTGACGAATTCAAATTTATTTACTTCTTTCTTGCCTGATGTATTCTCAACACAAGAAAAGATTAGAGTAAATAGGAGTATTAAGTAAACCAATTGTAATCTACTGTTCATTTTTAGTTTTTGCTATATGACGCACAACGGGCGGGCAGCCAAGCCATTCTTCTGCCGGTAAGGTACGAAGGTTTTGGGTAAGTGATCCTGCGCATGCCCTCCAGTTCTCGTTTCGTAGGGAAAGGAGGAGGAGAAGATGGGGCGGTGCGGTTTGAGATAGGCGTCGTTTCAATGGCGTTGAGCCATTGTTCAGGGATGTGCCGGAGGCCATCTCCAAAGCGGCGAGCCACTGCTCCATTCGGGGGAATGCCGAAGGCATTTCTCCGAACTTACCTATAGACACCACAAAAGTGTTATTAGTATACGCTGTATGGTAGGATATGTGCACCTTACTGCGGTTTATGTGGCAAAGGATCTACTTCTAATATACTGAATTCTATGCAACCGTCTATGGCAGGTCGGTCGATCTTGGTTCTGATTCCCCAGACTTGCTATAGCTCTGCTCCTACCTTATCGTAGCTTACGATTTTGGCTGCGCCTTCATCAAAGATTCCCGTTGAGTATTCACCTACTCTCTTTAACTCTACTTCCTGCGAGGGAACGGCTGTGCTTGAATTAAGGCCTGGCACTAAAAACCCTAAGATGTAAAATTGATTCTTCATAATCTTGTTATTTTTTAACAAAGAAACATGAACCAGCTTACGCTATGATACATTCGTTATTACGAATAGGATAAGGTCTCTTCACATTGTGGTAATGAACGGCCCTTCTCCTTTTCGCAGTAAATCTATATTCAAATACGCAAGGTATTATATTTATAGCCTTGGGCCCATAATATGGTGTTTGTCGTTTGGTAAGTTCAGGCTTGCGTCTGTAGAGAAATGTCCTGCTCGCTGGAATACAACGGCGGTTTGCGATAGTGATGAGGAGGGGTGACGATCCCCAATGTATTGGGGAGAGGAAGACCGAAGGGCCGAGCGAATAGCGAGCCCCGGATCGTAACGCCGCAAGGGACCGGAGGGACCGCGCGGATCGCCCTGTAAAAAAAGAAAAAACGGGAATTAATCTTTCAGATATCCTTATCCATTGCGTAGAGGAGAGGGTGTTCACAGCAGGGTGCCGGCAAAAAGACACAGGCCAAAACCATCGGAATCTATCATCTTTTTCCAGCCCCCTGAAACGATCTGCGCATTACGACTATGGCGCCGGCCGCTTCACAGCTTTGGACCGTCCCCATGTAGGCCCTGATTTTCAAATAAAATCGCGTGCCGGAGCTTAGGAGGAATCGTCGTAGGGAGGGCATGCTGTCCAATTCCCACCAATACTAATCCACGGTAATGGGAGCTGGCAAATGGACTAAAATTCCGCACAAATGGCACAAGTTCAAAATACATATGCAAATTTCATCATATGATTGAAATAAGCACCCTACACCTTCCACCCTTCCGATTATACATTTAGATTTTTGCAAGCGCTTGATCAAAATCAGCAATAATATCCTCTATATTTTCTATTCCTACAGCGCAGCGAATTAAGGTTTCAGGAATACCCAACTGCTTTCGCTCTTCTTCTGTGGCTTCAACATGACTTGTTACCTTGGGAGGACCTATTAATGTACTCACTGATCCTAAACTTGCTGCTAAATGAGCCAGTTCCAGATTATTCAGAAAAACTTTCACATTCTCGAAATCTCCTTTCACTGAAAAGGACAATACGCCTCCGAATCCCGTCATTTGCTGCGATGCAATTTTGTGTCCGGGATGTGATTTCAGTCCGGGATAAAAGACCTTTTCAATTTTATCATGTTTTTCTAAATGCGCCGCCAATTGGAGGGCATTTTTATTTTGTCGCAAAACCCTCAATTCGAGCGTTTGAACACCTCTCAACAACATGTAGGCAGTATTGGCATGCAAGCTGGCGCCGTTGATTTCTCGGTAATGAAAAATTTGATCAATCAACTCTTTGCTGCCACAGGCTATACCTCCCATGGCATCCGAGTGTCCTCCCAGATATTTCGTAGCACTATGCAAAACAATATCAGCGCCAAGTGCCAGTGGGTTTTGGTTTATTGGCGTGGCAAATGTATTGTCCACAACAACCAATGCACCGACTTCGTGGGCAGCTTGAATGAGTCGTTGTAAATCCAGTATTTTAAGGGTGGGATTTGTCGGTGTTTCGAGGTAGAGAACTTTACATCCCTTTTTTACTTCTGCTTCAATTTCATCATGGTTTGTTGTGTCACAAAGGGTTACCTCAACGCCATTTTTGGGAAGAAATTCTAAAAAAACAATACTCGTGCCGCCGTAGGTGTCATTGATAGAAACCACCCGATCTCCTTGTGATAAGAAGGTGGACAGGATGTTACTTATGGCGGCCATTCCTGTTGAAAAGCTGGTCGCTGCTTCGGCATTTTCAAGAGTCCTTACTTTTTCTTCAAAAACCGCTACGGTGGGATTCGTATTTCTGCTGTAGATATGCCCTTCTTTTTTTCCAATGGCCACATCAAACCAGTCATCTACATTGTCATATCCAAAGGTTACACTATTTACCACAGGTACTTGGGTGGCGCCTTGATAAAACAATTCGCTTTGTCCACCCCATACTGCTTTCGTTCCTTGTTTCTTGCTCTGCATTTTGTCTTTCATTTTATTATTTTTTTATTGTTGATCTATTAAAATTCTCTCTATTATTCCTTTAAACATGTTCATTCCGGTTTCTATTATCTCATCGGGAAAATCGTAGTTCGCTTGATGCAGGGCTGGTGTTTGTAAACCTGCTCCAATGCCAAACATCGCTGCCTTATATTTTTTCGAAATCCATCCGAAATCTTCTCCAAATCTATACGGTATGCTTTTATTCACTATATCATAATTGCAGGCATTTCCTGCCTCTACTATACGCTGAGTACAGAACCCATCATTGACCACGGCGGGAAAATAGTCAAAGTACGATGCTGTCTGCTTCAATTTGTGTTTTGGACAAACTTCTGACAGAATATTTTCAAGTTTCATTTTTAGCTGCTCCATTTCCTCTACCCCTCTGGTTCTTAATGTGTAATGAATTTCACCAAAGCCGGCAGAAATGCCGTACGATTTGACGCCCATGCTGGAATAAATGGGTACACAGAGGCTAAAATCTTCCTTTGCCGGATCGTTCTTGTTCAGCGCATCAAATTTTTGTGTGAGCTCTGCGATGCACATTGCGGGGTTCACTCCTTGTTCGGGTTCAGCAGAATGGGACTCTTTGCCCTTGAGTTGGATAGCCACACTCTGAACAGTAGAAGAAAAATTACCCGTAAGGGTTACAATAGAATGAATGGGCTGGCGGGGAATATTGTGTAATGCAAATATATAATCCGGCCTCAATGCACTAAACCTATCATCGGCTAAAACAGCGGGGGCTCCGGTGCCCGTTTCTTCAGCTGGTTGAAATAGCAATATCACTTTTCCCTTCTTGAATTCCTGTTCTTTTAACCAACAACCCAAGCCGGCGACAATAGCCATATGACCATCGTGGCCGCATTTGTGGGAAATGCCCTTGTGAATGGAACGGTGCGCAAAAGTATTTACTTCTTCAATCGGTAGCGCATCTAGTTCGCAGCGAATGACTATGTGGGGCCCGCTATTTGAATACGCATAAATAGCTGCCAGTCCACTTCCTCCAATATTTTCCATGATTTTGGCATCGTGATCCTCTTCAAGGAATCTCTTAATCCGCTGTGCCGTTGCTGTTTCTTGCCCCGACAGCTCAGGATGCCTGTGGAGGTCTTTTCTCAGTAATATCAATTTTTCAATAGTCATCCATTATATTTCCATTTTTACATGCCGCAATTCAAAACCGCCCGATGGATTGGGCTCAATTATCGAATGCTCAAGGGATGAAATACGCTGGGCCGAATGTCCGAACGGCTCTCTCTCTACTCGCTGTGAAGGTACGAAGAATCTAAAAAGTAGATGGCGAAATCTCGGCTGAATTCTTTGGGTGGCGCCTCTGGTGTGTGCCCCGGGCTTTCTACTTGCGAAGTCATCCACACCTTGTCCTTTATCGGCAATCGGAGGGCACTGTGAACGACCAACGATTTGAATAATCGGTCGTTTTAATGCAGCCTATACTTTATTTGATTTGGCAAAAAAAATCATTTAGGATTGTTTTTCTTCATTATCACAATAATAACACTACCATAATTTCACAAGATGGTAAATAAAACGGTAGCAACGACCATGAGAAAGGAAAGTAGATATAGTGGTTTTCGCTTTTCGACTTTTTTTAGCAAATAAACCAAAGAAAGTGTTGGTAAAACAATTAGCAATGCGATCATCGGAAGCCATAATAATTCGAAAATAACACCAACTATAGGGAAGTAGTAAACATTGACGAGCTGTCCAAGACACCAGAAAATAGATGTCAATAAACTTAAAAGAAAAACTATTTTAGGTGTTTTCGCCTTGTTGATCACGGTCATTTCTTTGGTTTTAACTTCCTTATCCCAATATTTTCAATGGCCACCAAGCTGTTGGCGGTTGCCCTTCCGACCGCTGGGAAGGTACGAAGTATTTGGTAGCAAGGGCACTTTGCAGCGGATGGTAGAGCCTCCGCCATCTGATCGTTTCGTGGCGATCGCAGGGTCCTATTAATTATAATTTTTGTAGTGCGGTCGGTTCTTTTTACCTTTTCTTTTGGTTCATATTTTAGCAGCACTTCGTCCCTTGTTGGATTGGTGGGCATTTAACCGTCCCATAACTGCAATAAACACAACAATCCCCCTGTTTTGGCTTCAGTACTTTTTTGCAGTTCTCACACTCGTAAAAGTATTGGCAGGCATTTTTAGGCATAGTTTCAGCTTTCTCGTGGCCGCAATTTGGGCAGGTGATTGTTGATTGCAATATAATTTCCATTTCCCTTTTCCTATCTTTTTATTTCAGTATCCTCTCTTGTTTTACTCGATTTTTCAATTGTTGTGTCCTTAGAAAAACCAAATAGTTGAATAACTCCAAAAGTGCCAATCAAGCCCACGAAAGAAGCTAATAGGTCGTAAGGGTCATAAATGTTATTACCCCCTAAGTTATGGAATTTGAGTTCTTGTGCTATTACATAAATTGAGGCAATGAGAACGGCTAATATATGTAAGTATACAACCTTAATTTTTCTTTTTTCCCTGATAAATGAGTGATATATCTGCAAGAGAATTCCTGTCAAAATAAGGGTTCCTATTATTGCTTCTAAAAAGTTAGGAAGAGAATTAGTAACTATCAATGGCAATCCTAAAACTTCATTCTCTAATATCCAGGGTCTTAGATATACCTTGTTCATCAAGAACAAAAGAATTGATAAACCAAAAAGGTATGGTACATATTTATTTATCCGAATCTCTTTCATTTTTATTTGCTAAAGCTGAAGTATAGCCGGCTTTACTTTACCAGCAGTTTGATAAGTTTGGACTTCATATTTAGTGACTTAATTTCGACTAAATAAACTCCCGAAGAGTGAAAATAGCTCCTATTCAGTGTATAGGTTCTATCGCTAAGATTTTCAGCACTGTGAATCAGTTTACCCGCCACATCATAGATCATAAGATTATAAGTAGATTGGGTGAAATCAGAAACTTCCAGGGTAGAACCACTTGTCATTGGATTTGGAAATATTCTCGCTTCTACATTCGGGAGGTTAGTCTCGGGAACGGAAACAGTATTTGGGTTGATAATGAATGTTACCGCTTTGCTACAAGTATCGGCCATATTACCTTGAACAAAGTGAATAATAACATTTAAGGAGGTATTATTAGGAATAGACTGTTGCAAATAATCAATGTCGACTGAAAAGAAGACCGGGTTGGGATAAGGACTAAATAGTCCACCGGTCACTGTACCCCCAGATATACTGACATCTGTTGAGTCGTTATATTCCACCCAACAAACCATGTAACTCAAGTCTGTATATCCCAACCACTGAACACCTAGATCAACTGTTGTATCTACTGCTTGGTTAAGATAAACAGTATCCACTGTTAAATGAAGAGAGTCACTAAATTGAATGCATGTAACCTGACTGAAAGATAACTTAGCGAACCCCAGGAGGAGCAGTGCTATGATAAGTTTCTTGTGTCTAATTTTTATCTTTTTGAACATAGGAAACATGTTTTGTTAGTCTTTACTGCATAATCCGTTGATAATGAAACACCTGCCAGGTGGTCTGGACCCACCCCTTAGGTTGTGTTTTTCGGAAGGCAACTAATTTGATTAAGGTACTGTTTTTGCGCAAACTTTCACTGAATACTCCATAAAACTAGTGAAGGATGAGAAACGGGATTAAATTATAAGTTGAGAGCTGATGAGATCTTAAGGTAAACCACCGATCCGATGGTTGCGTCCCTTTCCTTGCCGGATGAATTCGCCCGACGGTGGGAATCAATAGCTGATGGCTAGAGATGGATCAATTTACCTCTCTAGATCATTCAAGGGATTCGTGCAAGCTTCAGCGCCGGCCGCTGGAAGGCCTCGGACGATCAACGCCAGTCTGTGAATTGACCCTCAGCTCTTTTTGTCCTCATCACCCATGACGTGAGATAGGCAAAATAAAATGTATTGTTTTGTGAGCCTTCAGGGGGGACTGTCGTCTTCATTGTTTCTAAAAACCGTGAAATTTGAGCTGCAAAGTCCTCCTTTAGCCCTTCTTGCCCAAATATTTGAAGTGCTCTCTTCACATTGCAACATAAATAACTGAGTCCAAACTCGCCCTACACTTTTTGTGTGCCTCTCCCCATGGTGTAACTGTGCCCCATTGTCGCTTGATTGTCCTAAAGGCGTGTCCTCGGACTGATTGCGCCAGGTACCCTTGGCTCCTTTGTGACAGCCGTGATAGGGGCTTTGCCCTCCTGGCAATTGTTCGTGCCATACGTTCCTGAGGATTTTTTTCATTTTTGGGTACCCTGCCCGTGCTACGGGCAGGGCCGGGTCATCCGCTTGTAGTCCCCTGGCCGCTCTTAGCCGCCCTGGGGCTGCGGTGGCTTCATCTGTCGCCTCCTCGCCATAGGGCGGGCTACAGACCGGCGGCGGTGCCTATCGCTGCTACCCCTTACCCCTAAGAATTACACCTTAGCGACTCTATGAATCCCTCTTCAACTGATGATCCGGATTTGATCCAGTGTTGAAGATAGCGGATACCTGAAATCATATATAGTGAAATCGGACATAGACGCCTAGGGTAGGATGCCGCAGAGGTTTTACCAGCCTTTTACTAAAAGGAACAAGTGAAGTGAATGGCGTGTCCCCGTCTGAACTCGTTTCGTAAGGCCGAAGGAAGGCCCCGGACGATCAACGGGATGTATAAGCGGGCGTTGTAATGCCGCTTATACATTGTTTGTAATGTAGTTATTTATTTTTCAGTACAATCCTAAATCGAGCTTTACCATTTTCCAAGTGTTCCATTGCTTCATTAACCTTTACCATCGGAAATTCCTCAACGTCGGGATAAATATTGTGCCTTACACAAAAATCAAGCATGGTTTTAATTAGTGCAGGACTACCTATAGGACTTCCTCCTACCGACTTTTCTCCCATAATTAGACTAAATGCAGGAATCGCCATTGGTTCCAAAACAGCTCCTACTGTGTGAAATTTGCCTTTAGGTGCTAATGCGGTCAAGTAAGAATCCCAGTCTAGCGAGACATTAGTGGTATTCAATATGAAATTTAATTTGCCGTTGATGCTTTCTAATTCTTCAGGTGATGTTGAATCAATCACCTGACTTGCACCCATCTTTAAAATGGAGTCCTTTTTATTTGGGCTTGAGCTAAAAGCAATTACTTCACATCCCCAATGTTTTAAAAATTTAACAGCCATGTGTCCTAAGCCTCCAATACCAATGACACCTACTTTGTCCGTAGGTTTAACTCCTGCTAGTATTATGGGATTGAAAACAGTAATACCCCCACACAATAAAGGTCCGGCTTTACTCATGTCAATTCCCTCTGGTAACGGAATGGCCCATGACCAATGTCCACGAACCTTATCGGCAAAACCACCATTTCTACCAACAATAGTAGCTTCACTTTGTGAGCAAAGATGGTGTTCACCATCCATGCACTGTTCACAACTCATGCAAGATGCCGACATCCAGCCCAATCCTACTTTATCACCAATAGTAACATTTTTAACAGCATTGCCAACTGCAATTACTTCGCCAGTTACTTCGTGACCAGGAACAAAAGGATACTGAGTCATGCCCCAATCATTATTTATCATACTCAAATCAGAATGGCATATTCCACAATAGGAAACTTTAATATCAACCTGTTCAGAACCTATCTCTCCTAAATCAAATGAGTAAGGTGTAAGTTTTGCTTTTTGCTCAGTGGCGGCATATCCGTTTACGTTCATAATAGTATTTTTTAGTTTATTTTTTAGTGAATTACTTGCAACGGTTCTGGCTTTGGTTAGTGCGGGCTTTTGAAACCGCTTTCTTGCTCGGCCACCGTAAATTTATTTAGTCCTAATATCTTCAAATTTAAGTAGTCAGTCCGCATTAGCTATAGCCGATGTCACCCACTGGCTTTTTTTACGATTTCGTTCATTTCAGCTACCTTTTGTGTCCCGATTAAGAATTTCTTACCATTCTGCAGTTCAATCGCCATTCCTTTGTTTCCTTTCACATTATATACTGTTCCGTATTTCGTCCAAAGTCTTATTCCCCAACCTCCTACAAATCCATAGTTTACGACTTCTGCTTTTTTTATTTCAGTCCATTTAGTTATCTTTTTTACAAATGGGAAAAAACTCATTTCAATTGTATCCTTGTCAATCTTAGTTTTCAGTTTCATCAGAATAAAAAGTCCGATAAGTAAAAAGATGAAAACCGAAAAGATTATTAGGCCTAAATCTGAGATGGGGTTATCGCCAAGTGGCTCTTCGAGTATAATCTGTTTATAAATTCCAATAATCGGTAAAACTCCAACGAGTATTAGAATGAGCCAAAGCCACCATTGAGTGAATTTTTGTTCTTCTATAAATTCAATTTTCATATTTAGTTCGGTTTTTCAGCTGGTGGGTAACGGCCAAGCGGCTATACGCCGTCCGCTGTAAAGATACGTCGTATTTAGTGCCCATGCCACTAAAATATTACAGACCAAGTCTTGATCTTTTTGCTCATCTCAGCGGTGCTTCTCAGTCGCGCAGCTAAGGCTATGCTCCTTCGCCGCGCTAAGTGTCATTACCACAAATCTGCTGCGACTTTTCCATAATTCCTTAGTGACATGGGCACTGAGAAGTGGATGGCGTCTCCCCGAGGGAACTCGTTTCGTGGCGACCGGAGAGAGGCGTGAACGATCAGCGGTTAGTATATGAAAGTAGGCGATTTCGAAACACGAAACTTTCGGTTAAACACAAAGTTTGAAACAAGCCATAAGCATCGTATTCACTACCGTTTCGTCTATTATATATACACTGTTAGCGGGCCGTTATTTTTTTTCGTCATTCACATATTCTAAAATGTCTCCTGGCTGGCAATCCAAAACATCACAAATTGACTCCAATGTACTAAATCTAATTGCTTTTGCTTTTCCTGTCTTTAAAATTGAAAGGTTTGATAAAGTCAGCCCAACCTTTTCTGAAAGTTCATTCAGTGACATCTTTCGCTTTGCCATCATGACGTCTAAATTTACAATGATTGACATAGCTTATACAGTTAAATCATTTTCATTTTGGATGTCTACTCCTTTTTTGAAAATGGTCGAAATAATATAAATCACTGCACCCATTAAAATGAATGCTTGACCATCCGCCCAAAATTGGTTTAAACTGTCGGTATCAAAACCGTGATGCATTAAGTTTTTTGCTATCTGTCTGGCAATGAAACTAAACAGTCCAATTGCGAGAGTATAATAGCTAATTTGCAAGAATTGGTCCGATACAAAAGTGGTAAAAGGCTTTTTTAAATCCATTTTGTGCATTAGCCTGATAACTATATAGAATAAAAGGGCTTTCAAAATTGAAATGAATAGAATAAAGCAGTAGATACCGAAAAAAGCCCATTTGTTATCTTTATACATTTCGGTCAAGTCTAATGGTTGATAAACATTTTGGACAAATTCAGGTTTGACCAGATTGAAAATGAAATTTACAATCAAGCCACCGGCCTCAATGCATAAACCTACAAAAATTACCCAAGCCACAATATGTAAGCCTTTAAATACGAAGTTGTTTCTTTTTGACATATTTTTTAATGAGTTATAACTGATGTCGCAAAGATAGAACACATTTATTGAAAAGCAATAAATATTTATTGATTAGGCAAATATATTTATTGTTATTCGCAATGAAGCAGTAATAAACCCTTGATTTTCAAAGCTTTTTTGCATTAGCAGTTCTGAAGAAGTTAGTCTTTCTTATATGAGTTGTTTTGTCATGTACGGATGCTTTTCAATCCCCGCCAACGCCTGGACGGCTATACGCTGTCCGCTGGAAAGATCCGAAGTATTTGGTGCACATACCAATAAAACCTTACAGAGCAAGTCTTGATCTTTTGGCTCATGTCTGCGTTGCTTCTCAATCGCGTAGCTAAGGATATCCTCCTTCGCCGCGCTAAGTGTCATTACCACAAAACTGCTGCAACTTTTCCATAATTCCTTAGTGATAGGGGAACTGATAAGTGGATGGCGTACAGCCGAGGGAACTCGTTTCGTGGCGACCGAAGGTAGGCCCGGAGGGTTTTGAATATGTGAAAGAGGAGAATTACTGGTTATGTCCAAATGATAAAAAGGTGGTGTTCAAAAAGCAAGTAGTTGAAAAAGGAACGCTCAAAGACCAATACACAACAAGTGCGGCCGATTGTAAAAACTGTCCTTTGAAAAATAGTTGTTTGAGCAAAAGTCAATACAGTAAAAAAATCTCCATCATTGCATATCGTGCAGAATATGAACGAAACAATGCTCGATTAGCACAAAGCAAATGGCACAAGTCCAAACGAATGAGAACAGATAAAACCTGTATTTGGAACCTTGATTAACTTTCTAGGCATGCAAAAAGTAAATACCAGAGGACTCAAGCAGGCCAATAAATGTATGCTCATGGCCGCGACTGCTTTTAACTTGAAAAAACTGTTGAAATACGCAAAGAATCCTAGGATAAGTATGCCCAATAGTATGGAAATAGGTCAAAATCCAACGATAAATAGCTTAAAAGAGCTGTTTTTATCCTTCAGACCCCTCACAAGCTTCAGGAGATATCAGGTTCTGGAAAAAGTAATTTAAACGTTAAGCGATTACTACAAATATCATGGAGCATCCTGTAATCATATATAGAGTTGTGCATCAGCTACCGATGTTATGCGGCGTTTCCCTCTATCTGCTTGATATCGTTAATTTCTTTCTCCTTACTCTCTTTTTCTTCTTCGAGATCAAAATCAGCCTGAAGTCCCAACCAAAACTTTGCTGTAGTTCCGAAAAACTTCGCCAAACGTAACGCAGTATCGGCAGTGATCCTTCTATTACCTTTGGTAATTTCAGAAATTCGTGTCTGAGGAATAAACGTTTCTTTTGCCAAACGATATGCTGAAATTTCCAAAGGTATTAAGAATTCCTCCTGCAGAATTTCACCGGGATGTATATTTTTCAGTTTCTCCATAGCATTCAATTTTAATGGTAATCAACAATCTCTACATCATAAGCATCATTATTTCTCCACTGGAAAATAATTCTCCATTGATTATTGATGCGTATACTGTAAAAGTCTTTTAAGTCTCCTTTTAATTTCTCTAATCTGTTAGCTGGTGGAATTCTTAAGTCGTTAACCTCTTGTGCGTTGTTCAACATCCGTAATTTCCTCCGAGCAACATTCTGAATTTCGTTTGGCAATTTCTTAGACCGAATTCCATTCCAAATTTTTTCGGTTTGTTTGTCACCAAATCCCTTTATCATTAATTACGTTTTGCATTACTAACGTCAAAGATAAGTATTTATTTCTGATTAAGCACATTTTTCTCATAGTTGGGTATGATTGTGCTGCATAACGGAGCAGTGGCTAGACGTCGTTTCAATGGCGTTTGGCCATTGTTCGGGGATGTGCCGGAGGCCATCCCCGAAGCGTCTAGCCACTGCTCCGTTCGGGGGAGTGCCGAAGGCATTTCCCCGAACGTTTTGTATAAGCGTAGTTACGAGGTTACGAGCAATTATCGATTATCTTGTTGCAGGGCGTATTTTAGTTTTTCTCCTATTTGAATGTATACCTAATTCCTACGCTAATCATTAGTCCATTAGAATAAATTGGGCTTCCGGGAATCTCATCTGCTTTTGCTCCTGTTCCAATACCTCCTATTTCTATAAAGTAGTTAGATGCATTGTTCATGAAAAATTCAAATCCAAACAACCCATAACCTCCTAAAACAGAACTCTCTGATGAAAATTCATTGGATGGTAATAGCACTAATAATCCGCCTTCTCCATATAATCGGACAAAGCCACCAATTTCGCCTCCAACGCCAATAATACCAAGAGATAAGTTAGAATATGGAGTCCAAGTGGTAGTAGTAGTAGTAGTAGTATTATCCAAATGCTGATACCACATAAAATTCCCTCGTGCTCGAATGGCAACTTTGTCATTCGCGAAATATGGACTTGTTAAGTTTACGCCTAATCCAAAATCGCGCTGATTTTGAATCAAATGAAATCCTAACCCCATATTGGAATTGAATCTTACTACTTCTTGTGCACTAACGTGCCATGAAATACTAGCAAAGATGAAAACTAATAGAATCGTTTTATTCATTTCGTCAAATTTAAGTTTAAATGTTTTTAGTACCCTACAACGTCCAAACGGCTATACGCTGTCCGCTGGAAAGATACGAAGTATTTAGTGCCCATGCCAATAAAATTTTACAGACCAAGTCTTGATCTTTTTGCTCATGTCTGCGTTGCTTCTCAGTCGCGTAGCTAAGGCTATGCTCCTTCGCCGCGCTAAGTGTCATTACCACAAAACTGCTGCGATTTTCCATAATTCCTAAGTGACATGGGCACTGAGAAGTGGATGGCGTCTCGCCGAGGGAACTCGTTTCGTGGCGACCGGAGAGAGGCGTATATCAACAGCGAGATTAATTTGGTGCAGCTGCGATTAACAGTTAAGAACCTCATACAAATTGCTCTGCATTCGTATTTTCCTTATTTCCAGGGTCCGTCTTTGGATACCGGAAAAAAGCTGTTGTCATTATATCGAAAAAGACCGCCCCATCCTCCAAACCAAAATCGATTTTCTCTGTCTCTATAAATGCTCAATATAGCCCCATCCAGTCCTTCTTCTTTGTAGTAGTGGATAAAGTGTTCTCCGTCGTACTTGTAAACACCATTATTTTCCACGCCGAACCAGATATCGCCGTTATTATCTTCAAAGAAACCTCCAGCTTCGTCTCCGCTTATTATACCATCCTTAGTATAATTTGTGAACTTCTCACCATCATATTTAGAAACACCTCCCCAATAGGTACCAATCCAAATATTTCCTTTGCTGTCACTCTTCAAGTCATAAATCGTGTGATCACAAAGACCATCCTCCGTCGTGAAATGCACAAAGGTGTCACCATCGTATTTGCAAATTCCATATCCATCTGTTCCCAACCATAAATTACCTTCATTGTCTTCAGCAATTCCAGTGATCCGATCAGCAGAATAGATAGTGTTTGGGTCTTCTATCTGAGGTTTTGGTATATCAATATTTTCAAATATCTCTCCATCGAAACGACTCAGGCCATCATTATGTCCCAACCAAATACTTCCTTCAGGATCAATATACATACTCCATATTTCACTGCTCTCTAATCCATTTTTATCTGTGAAAAGGGTAAAGGATTTTCCGTCATATTTATTGAGGCCATTCCCCGTAGCAAACCAAATATTGCCTGCTTTATCTTCGGATATACCTGTTACTCGACCGCCACTAAACCCTTCTTTTTTGGTGATATATTGCAAAGAGTCTCCATTGTACATCATCAAATCGTACACGTTCGTTCCAAACCAGAGATTGCCCTTTCTATCCTGGTATATTTTTCGGAGATGCTGACATAACTGCCCTTCAATATAAAAAAGTGGATCTTTAAATTCTTCCGTTGTATTAGATTTGAAAACTAAAGGTTCATCGCTTTCTGTTTTTGATATTGATCCGACCTGTCCATTGCAGGAACACATCATAATCAAGAAAATAGATAGCGTCAATATTTGTAATTTCTTGATGGCTTTTACCATTTTATCTTGACTCTGTTTATAACACATAGTTTTTGCACAAGTGTGTTGAGACGGGTTGAGAAGCACTTTCTTGTCGGCTTGCAATAAAGCTTACTTAATAGCAAGAAGTCGAATTCAACATTTTGCCCGTCTGAACATATTCTAAGCTGTTGCAGCAGGTTCTTATACCTCACTTAATTTCAAATACCTAATCCTTCCAAGGGTCAAATGGTTGACAAAGTAAAGTCCAAGTGAAATAATTAGCAAGAAAAACATCCAAGGTTTAAAATTTAGCTGGTCTCCAAAAGCAAAATATATTACACTTATGATTAGAGCTAAAGGCATTAACCATTTTCCAAACTTAAACCCTGCTAGCACAACTTTTTTGGACTCCTCTTCAGTTAGCTCAAAAGCTAAGGTTTCACTTCCACACCAATCAACTTTTGTTTTTAGGCTATGCTTTCCTGATTCGACTTCAAATTCCTTTGTCTCACCGTTTCCAATTATCCCTATTTTTTCTCCGTCCAAATAGACTCCAATATTCCTTATACTGTTATGCCATTCAGAAGTCCTTTCAATAATCAGTTTTGCCATTATATCGTTTGTTTAAAAGGCCTACAACGGTTATTGTCTAAACGCCGCTTCAACCGTTTAGCCAATGTCAGGACGGATAACCCTCCGTCCGCTGCTAAATTTACGAAGAATCCTGAATTTACATGTCGAAGGCTCCGGTAGAACTGATTTCGTGGCGACCGGAGGAAGACCACGGATGAGTATTGTTGTCGGGTATCACTAGTAGCGAGTTCTACTCACTAACCTCTCTGTTATACACAGATCTTTGTTCGATTTACTAACTTGGGCAATACAGGGAATACCCCTATTCTCAAGTATTTTATACTTTGATAGCTGCAGCATTTTAGCTATTTTTCAATTGCGTTAGGTCTCTCAATTTCTCTCCGTCATATTTCCACAGATTTCCTCTTCTCCCACCAAACCACAGATTTCCATCTCTATCCTCTATAATCGTCCGTATTGAGATACCTTTTAATTTGTCAAATGAATTGAATTCTCCATCCTCGTAATAGCACAGAGCTTGTCTATCACTACCCAACCATATTCTGCCGTCTGCACTTTGAAAAATACTAACAACATTGTTGCTGCATAGTCCAATTTCTTCATTAAAGTTTGTGATGGTGCTTCCGTCAAATTTATCTAATCCACCATTAAAGTTTCCGTTAGTTCCAATCCAAATATTTGCCTCCCTATCCTGGTAAATGTAGCGAACCATATTATCGCTCAAGCCATTAGTTATCCCTATGTGTTTAAATGTATCCCCATCAAAGGAAGTTATGCCACCTCTACTCATAGAAGCAAACCAAATATTCCCCTCTTTATCCTCTAGAATGCTTTGTATTGCATTGTGATGAAGGCCGTCTTCATATATCTTACCTCCATCCGCTAAGACACGCTCAAATTTCTTTCTATCATATTTGTAGGCACCTCCTCCAGAAGTTCCTATCCAGAACATTCCATTTTTGTCCTGAATAATGGAAACAGCTTGATTTGGATTTACAATTGGGTAAACTCCTTTGAACCAATCACTGCTCGTGTCAATATGTGGCAAAGAAATTTGAGTAAATGTTTCGCCATCATACTTACAAAGGCCTTTGTTCGTGGCCAGCCAAATAAGGCCTTTATTATCCTCGATTATGTTCCATATTTGGTTGGTACATAGACCATTATTTTCATTAAAGTTTGAGAACTCTTCTCCGTCATATTTATAAAGTCCTTCGGTGGATGTGCCAAACCATAAGTTGCCGTTTTTGTCTAATAAACTGCATGTAACGATGTCTGCGTCGGTATAAGCTATATGCTCTGTAGTTTCAATACTATTGCTTTTCTGTCCATTGCAGAAAGAAAAAAGAAGTAGAGTAAATGTAGACAGTAGAAGTTTCATTTTGAAATATTTTAAGTTGGAGCTAACGTCCAGGCTGATAACTCTCTCCACTGGAAAGATACGAAGGATAATGAAAATCGATTACACATACATGGTTGAATGAGTTTCTAGGCAAGCGTAGGGAGACTGTGAACGATCAACGGTTCGGCTAAACTGCGTTTAAATGCAGTTTAGGTTTAGTTGTAGATTGTTTTTATACTCTTACTAACTTTAATAATGGCTCAAAAGCATATAGAGCAGGTCTTCTTCCGGATGCATCTTCTAGAGTTCTAATAAGTTCTTTTTCGAGTAGCATTCTAGTGAATCTTGCCGCTGTAGGTCTGGGAATTCCACTCTTTGATGTAAAACGGTTATTTCTAAATATTGGGTTTGTGAAAATATAGTCTAGAGCATTAACACTCCATTTAGAAGACAAAGTATCAGAAAAGATATGCTTCATTTCTTCATATAAGTTCTTAATATTTTCGGCTATTTCTAGATTTTTAATAGCTTGTTTTTCAACAGCGTTTAAAAAGAAAATACACCATTTTTCCCAATCATTATTTTCTGAAACATTCCTCATTGTCTCGATGTATTCGTCTTTATTCTCTTCCATATAACCACTTATATAAAAGTGAGGTTCAGAAATTGTTTTCGTTGACCAAAGTAATAGGGTGATTAGCATTCTTCCTATTCTTCCATTACCATCTTGAAAAGGGTGTAGCGCTTCAAATTCTAGATGCATCAAAGCAGTCTTAATTAATATTGGATCATCACTATTACGGATATATTCAAATAGTTTTTCCAATCCATCATTTAGTTTTTCAGGACTTATAGGGACAAATAAAACTTTCTGTTTTATTTTATCAGCTAGATAATTCTGTTCAATTTTAAATTGACCAGGAGATTTCTGTGCTCCTCTTCCATATGAGAGTAATTGTTGGTGTATCGTCTTTACTAAATGTTGTGATAGAGGATATCCATCGTTCATCGCTTTTTGGGCATTTATTAAAGCTCGTTGGTATAGAATTGTTTCAAAGATTTCAGACCTCACATTCTTAGCTCCCTCCGTATCATCTTCACTATCAGCTTCGAACTTAAGTATTTCATCCATAGTGCTAATGGTACCTTCCATTCGAGATGAAATTACTGCCTCTTGATTTCTTAACGGAGCTAGCAAGATTTCACTATTGTGCATGTTCTTTAGCATTTGATCATATCTGGCTAAGGCATCTGTAGCTTTAATCAGCGGATGTACTATTTGACCAAAATCAAGTTTTGAAGGAGGAAATTTTTCATAATGATATTGTACTGCGTTATCAAAATCCATAATTCACTAATTATCTTGATGTAAATATAGTGCAAAAAGTGATCAACAAAGAGGTTAGAGTATCAAAATATATTAAATGCGAGTGTCAATATGTTTTGAAGTGCACGAATTCACATTAAAGTCTTTTGTGAATCATATTTATTAAAAAGTGATAGACAAATATGTTTGATGAGAATAAATGTTTGTCAAGAAATATTGTCTATCATTTTTACTCAATTGTAATAATCAAAGAATTCTTTTGAAATAATCTACATCTTACTTACATCCCCACCAAAACTACGGAATATATCCCCATCCTGTATATAAACAGCACCTTTTGGTTCGGCTTATCTCTTGATTGTGGTGTTTATAAATCATTATAAGGGGAGGATAGGTTTTGTATACTTTTGGTGCTGACATGCGTATAGATTTCTGTCTTACGGCTGCTCTTATACCCTGACAACTGATGAATATAACGCAAATCCCCGCCGGATTCCAATCATTGGCTTGAAAAACTGGCTCCGCAATCTTTTGCGATAGCGATGAGGAGGGGTGAGGTCCGCCGCAGGCGGGCCGAAGATCCCGCGCACTGGCTAGGCCTGGGCCGGGAGCCGAGCGAATAGCGAGCTGGAATTATTCACAAAAACGGACACAAAACGCTAAGAGGCAGTTTGGATTAAGGAAAGATATTTCTTTTTTGGTGACATGTATCCTAATGTGCTGTGTTTTCGGTGTGGGTTGTACCATTTTTCGATGTAATCAAAGATAGAGTTTTTAGCCTCTTCGAAGTTCTTATATTCGTTTTTATTGACTAGTTCTGTTTTAAGGGTTTTGAAAAAGCTTTCGGCAGGGGCATTATCCCAGCAGTTGCCTTTTCGACTCATACTTTGCTCCACAAGTTTAGATTGCTCTATTGTTTGCCTGAACTCTGCGCAACAGTATTGAACACCACGATCCGAATGAAGGAGAAGCTTTCGATTCACCTTTCTTCTTTGTAAAGCTATTTTAAACGCTTCTGTGCTCGTTGTTCGAGCAGACATATCACTAGATAATGTCCAGCCCACAATCATACGATCAGCTAGATCTAATATTGTGGTCAGATAGGTCCAGCCTTTCTGAGTGGGAATATATGTAATATCACTTACCCACTTTTCATTGATACGCTCAGCTGCAAAGTTGCGATTCAAGATGTTCTCAAATACTTTATAATCATGCACTGAGTCCGTGGTATGAATAAATTTGCGCCTCGGTCGGGCTTGAAGGCCTTGCCTCTGCATGCTTCTAGCTACAGTGGATTGAGAGATCTGCATACCGCACTGCTTTAATTCCTGGTGAATCCTAGGACTGCCGTAAGTGCTTTTACTTGTGGTATATATTTCCTGGATGCGGTTATCAATAGCCTTTTTCGCTTTGGGTCTTATACACCCGCCTTTGATCCAACGATAATAAGCTGATCTCGATGTACCTAATACTTTACACATTTTTTCAACAGTATACCGGGTTCGATTCATTTGAATGAATTGGTAGATACTCTGTCTTTCTTGGAAAAAATGCTGATAGCCTTTTTTAAGATCTCAAGTTCTAAGTCCTTGTCTCTCAAAGCCGATTGGAGCTGCTTTATCTTTTTTTGTTCCTCTGTTAATGACTCATTCCCATTTCCAGAAAAGAGTACTTGTTGGTCCTCTGTATCTAAAAACTTTTTACGCCATTTACCAATTACTGAGGGATGAATATCCAATTCATCTGCTAAGGCCTGTATAGTCGTTTCTTCCAGACTGCGACGTACTACTTCCAGTTTGAAGCTCTTGTCGTATTTTCTTCTTGCTTTTTTCATCATTTCAAAGATAAGGGTTATAAACTCCCGCTTAACTTTTTGTATCTATTTATGAATAACTTCAGTGAGGCGGACCCAAGCTGGATCCGCCTCACATCGAGTACGGCAGCCCGGAAGGGACCGACCCACGCCACGGAGTGGTGGGGGTCACGCCCAAAAAAGCTCTTAAATAAAAAAAGCCCTACAACTATTGATTGCAGGGCTCTTGCGCCTCAACAAGGACTCGAACCTTGGACCTACGGATTAACAGTCCGCCGCTCTAACCAACTGAGCTATTGAGGCGTATTTTTTAGGCATGGCAAAGATAAAAGAAACTATTTTCCCGCAAAACAATTTTTGTATAATTTTCAAGCCCTAACGATCGCGGGCAATGGTGCATGGATCGAGGGCCAATAGAAAAAATAAGGCGCCCAAATTTCAGACGTTTATTTGGTGATATAAGCATTTTATGTTTATTTTGCAATGTATAAAAAGTAACAATTATGGCTTCAGGCGGTGAAAATTATGGAAAGAAAGGGTATGCCCTCATGTGGATTGGCATTGCTCTATTACTGCTGCTCGTGCTGATTTTGTATGTTTATAACATGAACTTCGACAATATCAACCCTTCTTAGTATTGAGTTTTGCTCAATTTGCGTGGCGCGGCATGAATAAAAATTGCTGTTCGCCCTGTCCAATATAGAATATGCAAATATGCGTGGAAGGGTCTTTGTACACTTCCCGAAAGTCATCGATCTTATTTGGAGCGATGAGCTGTTTGGTTGAGAACTCTTCCAGGGTAGAGATGTGTATCGACCAATCTTCGTCGGTCTCCTGATGCTGTACGATAGGAATGCCCATGGCGAGTTCTTCTTCGTGATGGGCGACAAATATGGGGTATTTACTCACCCCCTCGGTCAAGACGGTCTCCAATACCGCTTCCATCACCTGTTGATAAGAACGCAATTCCAGTTCGATTTTTTGAAAAAACTCTTCTTTTCTCATGATTTGCGGTTTAATACGGCAATGCTTTCTACGTGATGCGTGTGGGGAAACATATCCACGGGTTGAACAGTTGGAATGGAGTAGGCGTCGTCGAGACGCGCTAAATCCCGAGCCTGTGTGGCCGGATTGCAAGAGACATAGACGATTTTCTTCGGACGGAGTTCCAGTAAAAATTGAATGACATCTTCGTGCATTCCGGCGCGCGGCGGATCGGTGATGACGACATCGGCGCGCCCATAGCGCTCGGCAAAGTCGGGCTGCAAAACGTCTTTGGCGTCACCGGCGAAAAATTGCATGGGGCGCTCGGGGTAGCGAGCGGCATTTTCCCGGGCATCGGCAATGGCTTCTTCTACAATGTCGATGCCGATAACTTCTCGGCAATGGGGTGCGACATACAATCCGATGCTACCAATGCCGCAATAGAGATCGTACACAATTTCATCGCCGGAAAATTCCGCACATTCTACGACTTTGTCGTAGAGGTTTTTTGCTTGCTGCGTATTGGTTTGAAAAAAGGATTTAGGACCGAGGTCGTAATCCACAGGGCCCAATTTTAGGCGCAGTCGCTTATTTCCGGCCCAGTGTTCGGCAGCTAAATCTTGCAGCGAATCATTCTTTTTATCGTTAAGCATAAAGTAAAAGGAAGTGATCTCGGGAAACTGCTTGGCGAGATGGTCGAAAAGTAGCTGAATATCCTCTGCTCGGCGCTCCGCAGCCACTAGAGTAAGCATCCATTCGCCCGCTAAGTTATTGCGTAGCATCAAAGCCCGCAGCCAACCGGTCTGAGCGCGCGGATCGTAAAAACTCCATTCTTGTTCTAAGGCAAATGCCTTTACGCTGTTGCGGATCCCATTTCCAGGTTCCGGCTGTAACCAACACTCCTGTAGATCGACGATTTTATCAAAAGCACCGGGGCGGTGAAGACCCAAAGCAAAGCGCCCGTCAATATCTCCGCCCTCGGCAATTTCCGCTTCCGGAATCCAGCGCTTGGCGGAAAAGGAATACTCCATTTTGTTGCGGTAGTGCACAGTAGAGGGAGCCGGAACAATGGGCAGAACTTTGGTGTCTTCCAAATGTGCTATGCGCCGAAGGGCATCTTCTACGGTTTTTTGTTTATGTTGAATTTGTCCGTTGTAGTCAAAATGCTGCCACTTACAGCCGCCACAATCCTCAAAGTGCTGACAAAAAGGCTCGCTGCGCTGTTCCGAAGGTTGGATCATGGTTTGGAGGATGCCTTGCCACACGCCTTTTTTCTTGCGCAATCCGAGGATGTCCGCAGTATCTCCGGGCACTGCACCTTCGATGAAAATAACTTCTCCTTCGCTGCTGCGACCCACGGCTTTGCCCTTGTCTGCAATACCGGTGACTTCTACTTTTTCGAACAATTTCTTCTTTCTTCTACCCATAGAAGTCAAAAATACAAAAGCTTATTTATCCAATATCATAAATTCCGTCCTTCTATTGATCTGACGCTGCCGGGAACTTTCATTGGGCACTAATGGCTGGCTTTCGCCGTAGCCTTCATAAGTCAGGCGGTCGGCGGATATTCCCCGCTCCATCAGATAGTCGTGTACGGCCTTAGCGCGCTGCATGCTCAGTATTTGATTGGCTTGAGCGGAACCGACATCGTCGGTATGCCCTCGAATTTCAATTTTCATCTGCGGATAATTTTGCAGCAATTGGAGTAAGCGCTGGAGCTCTGTTTCTGATGTGGGCAGCCACTCATCTGTGCCACTGACGAACATCAAGTTGCGAAGGACGACGGGCTTGCGCTCTCCTGCCCCACCTTTTTTAAGGGGTTCAAGCGCTACGATCCAGGGGTCATTGGCCTCTCGTTGATGCAACTCCTCATAACTAAAATTTTCTGACTGGAAACTGTAATTCGGAGCTTCGGCAAACACCTGATAGTCGCCATCTTCGGGCAGTGCTACTAAAAAATATCCCGAAGAGTCCGTTTGCAAATTGGCAATCTCACGATCCCCGGAGCCTTCATAGACCTTGATTTGTGCCGATAGTCCCTTTTCGGAATGCGCATCTATTGCCTGGCCCTTCACATAGGTGGAGGCTTGAGCCGCTACCGCTGTATCGAGTTCGAAGGTGTATATGTCATAGTCTTCCCCAGGGTTATCCCGCCGGCCCATATAGCCGGTTATCCCATCAATCGCCACATAAATCGTCCCTTCTGCAGCTCGGGTGTTGATGGGCCAGCGCATATTCTGAGCAGCTTGCCATTGATTGTTTTCTTTACGGCTGAGGTAGAGATCCGAATTGCCGTATCCGCCCGGGCGGTCCGAGGTGAAGTACAGGGTCTGATTATCGTAATGAATAAAAGGCGTTTTCTCGTTGTAGGTGGAGTTAATGCTGCTGTCCAGTGGCACGGCTCTGGACCAACCGCCTTTATTGGTCCAATCGATGCGCCAAATATCCATTTTACCTATTCCTCCCGGGCGATTTGAGGCGAAGTACAAGCTGCTACCATCCGGGGAAAGGGCCGGTTGGGTTTCGTTGTTTCGGGTATTGATTTTTGGACCCATGTTTCGCGGTGAGGTCCATCCCACTGCCGTTTTTACGCTGAGATATAAATCGCACTGGCCGTAGGAGTCCTTCGACTGGCAACGGGTGAAAATGAGAATTTTTCCGTCGGCCGATAAAGTGGCAGCTCCTTCATTACCAGCGGTGTTCAGTGCTGGAATGGGTCGGGCGCTTCCCCAACCGTCTTCTAGGCGATCACTGACATAAAAATCTTCATTGCCCCGGGTGCGCCGGGTAAAAATCATAAAAGACCCATCGGCAGGCATAAGGGGTAAGTACTCCTCAGAAGCTGAATTAACAGTGGAGGGAAGCGGACGAATATTTCTCGCCGAGGGATGTTTGCGATCGTAGAGATGGCGCTTTGCCAGTGCCTGTTGCTTTTGGCTTTGCTCTATTAATTGATCGTATTCCCCCGGTGCATCTAAAAACTGTTGAAATGCATCAATGGCGGCTTCGTACTCCCGGAGTTGCAAGAGTAAATCGCCCCTTAAGTTAAAATATCTCACATCGGGATTTGACGCTAATTCCAAATAAGCATCGATCCATTGCAGCGCATCGGCCGGGCGTTCCATTTTGACGAGAAACCCGATGTACTTCCGGTAGGTTGGCAAGTGCTGCGGATCTTTTTCCAGCGCCTTTTGAAAATATCGATCCGCTTTGTTCCATTGGTATTGTTTTACAGCCAATTCGGCTGTATCGGTCAATTTTTCAGCGGATCGGGTGCTACTACAGGCCGAAAATAGGAATATAAAGCCCGAGCTCATCAATAAAAAGAAAATACCTTTTGAAAATTGCATGCTACTTATTTAGGTTACCAACGCTGGTGATTCTGTGAAAAGTGCAGACATCTGCACCCTTGGCACTTTTCAATCTGATGCCGTTTTTTTGGAATGCTTCAGGGCACTTCGCAATTCCTTCATTTCTTTTTTTGAGAGATGGCGCCACTCGCCTTCCGGTAGCTGACCGAGTGGTATGTTCATGATGCGCACGCGCTGCAGCCGAGTCACTTCGTAGCCCAGAGCTTCGCACATGCGCCGTATCTGTCGATTCATTCCCTCCGTTAAAATGATGCGAAAGGTATGTGTTCCCATAGGCTCTACCCAGCACTTCTGGGTCACTGTGCCGAGAATAGGAACGCCACTAGACATTTGTGAGGCAAAAGAGGGTCGCAGCGCTTGTTTTACACTCACGATATATTCTTTTTCATGTTGATTGCCCGCGCGCAAAATTTTATTGACGATATCGCCATCATTGGTGAGTAAGATCAGCCCGGTGGAGGGTTTGTCGAGGCGTCCAATGGGAAAAATGCGGCGAGAAAAGTTGACAAAATCAACGATATTTCCCTTGACTTTGCGCTCAGTGGTGCAAATAATTCCTGCGGGTTTGTGAAGTGCGAGGTACACCTTTGTTGGTTGGTCTTGGGGCGTGATGGGCTGTCCATCGACGAGCACCTCGTCGTCAGCTGTAGCGCGATTGCCCGGCCGCGCCACTTCGCCATTTAACAGCACGCGGCCGGCGCGGAGCAATTCATCGGCTTCGCGGCGCGAACAGCGCCCCGTCCGACTAATAAATTTATTGAGACTGATGCCATCTTCTCTTTCAGCACTCATAGCTATTGCTTTGGATCAAAGGTAAAACTTTCCGTCCGACTCCTGCCCATCCTTAACGCTTACAAATCGAGAGATAAGCCTATTCTCAAGTCAAAAATCCCCTTTGTGATGGGAACGATGGGTTTGTCTTCGTATGAAAAATGAAGTGAGTTATTGAGGCTCCACCGCGTGGAAAGCCGCGTATTGATATTCAAGGCGCCACTGACTCTATGCCGAAAAGCTGAAATGCCGGAATCGTATCCGGTTTGATAATATGCGATCGCATTGAGGTCGACCCATTTACTGATGGAGTGCCTGTAAATAAAGTAGGAGGATAATTTCAAAAATTGAACCTCGCGGATTTCCTCTGTGTTTGGATGTGTCCAACGCTCTGATTCAAGCAAGGGACCCAGGCCGAACACCGTTTCTACCTGTTTATTTTGAACGAAGGCATAGCGAAAATTGGCTCCGGCCAGCAAGCGTGGATCCAGGCCTCTGAAATTGTCGTAGGAGTATTGTCCGTAGGTCTCAAAACTAAACCTCTCTTCTTGATAAAAATGGGCCCTTAAGTGAGCAAACCCAAAATTGAGCCAGGGGGCGTCATTGATTTCCAGGTAATTCGTATGTCCAATGGCAATAAATGCATGTCGTCCGGGAGCGTACAGGGCATTGATATCCGAATTAAAGCCAAATAAGTTGACCGGGTTGTCTGCCGCTGCCGACCGGTTGAATACTTGCAATCCCATGGTCCCCTTGAACTTAAAGTCCGAAGCCGTATCGCTTTCGAGCCGATGTTGCTCAATATTTAATATTTGCGCCTGAAGAGAACAGGCCCCCTGGCTTATCAAAAGGAGAAGGGGAGTAAAAAGAACTTGAAAAAAACAGGAGAAAAGACGTGATCGCCAAGGGCTGTTATCCTTGCACATAAATAATTTCTTTTTCATCAAAAAATGCTTCGGAAAAGTATTGATTGAGCGGGGTTCGTTCGGCATAGGCGCCGGGCCCCAGTGCTTTTATTTCCTTTTTCATTTGCTTCCCACCCTTTAAGCAGATCAGCCCATTCGGCAGGGCGTGCTGTTGTTGGTCCTGGAGTAGCGGCTGTGCCCATTCCATCAATTGCGCCAAGGGGGCCACAGCACGCGAAACTACAAAGTCTGCTTTATATTTACATTCTTCAGCGCGAATATGTAGGGTCTTGATATTGGTCAGTCCGATGGCCGTTGCCACCTCATCAACGACTGTAAGTTTTTTCTTTCGCCCATCGATTAAAAGGAACTCAACCTCAGGGTAATATATAGCTAGCGGTACACCGGGAAAGCCCCCGCCCGTTCCCAGGTCCAGGATTTTAGCTCCGGGCTTAAAGTGCACGTATTTTGCAATAGACAGCGAATGAAGTACGTGTCGTTCGTACAAATTCTGAATATCTTTTCTGGAAATGACGTTAATTTTCGCATTCCATTCCAGATAGAGTGCCTCCAAGTCCCGCAATTGCTCCTCTGCTTTCCCATTGGCCATTTCGGGAAAGTACCGAAGTACATCCTCAGCAGTAAGCGTATCCTCATGTTGCCTATTCTCCTCCATAATAGCCGCAAAGGTAGAGAAAAAGAGGGCCTGAGACAAGAGGGATGAGCTCTCTTATCTTTTTTAATAAGCATCAGGGCGATGAGGCTGTTAAATTTGGACAACTCAATCAAGCTGCTAGGCTTGTAGGCGTCTGAGTTAGACGAGTAATTTGATAAGTTAATTTTCTCTCGGTGAGTAGGTGAGAGTGTTCATAGATTTTGACAGGCT
>Ga0307966_1000283_pt1 | contig 42572 bp, 39 predicted proteins | sample OrgLakmetagen646_FD_203141 | JGI IMG/M metagenome (GOLD analysis project Ga0307966, IMG submission 203141) | Saline water microbial communities from Organic Lake, Antarctica - #646 | ecosystem: Environmental > Aquatic > Non-marine Saline and Alkaline > Saline | place: Antarctica: Organic Lake... | reverse complement strand
TTGAATTTTATTCAACCCCCTTTAAATATAACTTTGTTTAAAAAAAAGATAATATTTTTTTTCTATTTTGAATTTTTAAGATTCTTATAATTCGAAGATGAAAAGTCTGAAGCATTTTTTTATGAATAAGGTTTATTTAAAACTAAAGATAGCTTTTTTCCGAATTCTCAAAGTTTTAAACACATTTGTTCGCTTTCATTTAAAGTGTATTTAATAAAAACCCACTTAAAAGTAATCGATTTCCTTCTCTCTGTTTTTTTTTATTTTTCGTATGAATATTAATATTGAATCCCTGAACATATTCTGTATGAAATAAATCATAAAAACTTTCACATTCTGGGAATAATAAACAATCATCAATACCAAAATGGTGAACATTTGCGTAAATTTTTTTTTTTAAGTTATTTTGTTGTCTTGGTAAATAGAGATAAACTAATTTTTCTAAAAATGAATAAGCTTTTTCCTTTTGTAAAGTACTAAGAGATCCTATAGGTTCGTTTTTACGTGTTTGAAAATTAGCAACAGCTTTTATAGTTTGTGTTATTTTTGCTTTTTGCCCAGAAATAAGTTCTTGAGCAGTTAACGGCGGTATTAAAAACTGTATATTTTTTTGACTTAATGGTGAACATTGTGTGACTATAATTTTTTCTATCTTTAGTAATTGTGACAGACAAAAAATATTTTGTTTTAATAGTAAATCTTCGCTTAATACTTGTTGATAGTGATCACTAAATATAGTATTATTTATAAACATATTTCATTTTCTTTTTTACAAATTGTTTCCAAGCCTGACATTTAAATGTCAGGCTTAACTGTCCTGTTTTTTGAATCTTATTATTTTTATTTATTCCATTAAATATCTAATAACTTAAATCCACTCTTTATATTCCACCCCACCAATAAATTGAAACAAAAAGAAATAACCATACTACATCGACAAAGTGCCAATACCAAGCAGCCGCTTCAAAACCAAAATGGTGCTGGCTAGTAAAATGTCCTTTTATTTGTCTTATTAAACAAATGAATAAAAAAATAGTGCCCACAAAAACGTGAAACCCATGAAATCCTGTCGCAAGGAAAAAGGTTGACCCATAAATTCCATCGGATATAGTAAAAGGAGCTTCTAAGTATTCAAACACCTGAAATGCTGTGAATAAAACAGCAAGGACTATCGTTAAAATAAGTCCCTGAATGGCTTGCTCTTTATAAGCTAAAATAATAGCATGATGAGCCCAAGTAACAGCGGCTCCAGAAGAAAGTAAAATAATAGTATTTAAAAAAGGAATTTGCCATGGGTCTAACACTTGAATACCTTTTGGTGGCCATACGGCCCCTATTTCTACAGTTGGTGCTAAACTCGAATGAAAAAAAGCCCAAAAAAAAGCAACAAAAAACATGACCTCAGAAACTATAAAAAGGATCACCCCATAACGTAATCCTAATTGAACTTTTTGAGTATGATGCCCTTCAAAAGTAGCTTCACGGACAATATCTCTCCACCACACAAACATAGAATATAAAATCATTGCAAACCCAAAAGATAACATTAGCCCTCCCCCACTATAAGCATGCATGTATAATACCCCTCCAGTTGTTGTTAAAAAAGCAGCGAAAGATGAAAATATAGGCCATGGACTTGGATCTACTAGATGATATGGATGTTGTTGTCTCATAATAATTCTATTTTTTAGTATTTATATAAAATGAAAAATATCTATAAAAGTTTTCAATTTTTTTCTTTTTTCATTCTGGAAAATCTATTGATCGCCTTAAATTTATTTTGTATTGACTATTATTTATCTTTAATTAATGTAAATAAATAGCGTCATGAAAGTAAATACAAGTTAAAATTGTAAAGACATAAGCTTGTAAAAAAGCAACGGCTAGCTCTAATCCTGTTAAAGCAAAGACAACTAAAAATGGTATAGTTGATGCAATAGTTAATAACCCACCTGCACAAAGCATTGTCCATGCAAATCCACTAAGAATTTTAACAAGAGTATGTCCGGCCATCATATTTGCAAACAATCGAACACCTAAACTAACGCCTCGAAAACAATAGGAAACTAACTCTAAAACAACTAATAATGGGGCCAAAGCTAGTGGTGCTCCTTTTGGTAGTAAAAAACTAAAAAAATGTAATCCATGTGTGTTAAATCCTATAATAGTAATCCCTAAAAATAAAGATAGAGACATACTGAAAGTCACAATAAGATGACTAGTGGCAGTAAAACTATACGGAATCATTCCTATCAAATTAATAAATAAGATAAATGTAAAAACTGTAAACACAAATGCAAAATATTTTTGACCTTCTCCTCCTATTTGTTCATCCACTAAATTCATAACAAATTCATATATCATTTCAACAAAGGTTTGCCATCGAGTCGGAATTAAAAACCCACCATCAATAGTTACCATGTAAAATAGTAAAAAAACAAGAAAAGTTGTAAGCATTAAAAAAAAAGAAGAATTCGTAAATGAAAAATAAAAATTACCTATTTTAAAAGGAATTAAAGAAATAATTTGAAACTGTTCTAATGGAGAAAAAATCATGGATTCTAAACTCTTTCTAAAGATTTATTTAAGGCTTTTAGAAAGTTTATTACTTTCTATCAAATGTAATGATTAGATATTGAGACTCACTCTCCAAGCCGGATTTGAACCGACGACCCGATGGTTAACAGCCATCTGCTCTACCACTGAGCTATTGAAGATTTATCAATCTAATGTCTATGCTTTTCTCATTATTTGCAGGTTTAGCGATTATTTCTGGGATTCTAGTTATTCAATCACGAAATCCTGTGCATTCTGTCCTTTTTTTGATTCTTGTTTTCTTTAATGTAGCAGCTCTTTTGATATTATTAGGGCTTGATTTTTTTGCTATGGTTTTACTTGTAGTGTATATTGGAGCAATTGCTGTTCTTTTTTTATTTGTAGTTATGATGCTTAATATAAAGTTGGCAGAAATTAATGAACAAAAATTACGCTATCTACCAATTGGAGGACTTATAGGCATTTTGTTCCTTTTAGAAATGGTAATGATTATTGATAATGATGTTTGCTTTTATGATTGGGAAACTATCTCTTTTACTGATTGGTCATCTATCGTTAGTAATAGTACAAATATTGAAGCTATAGGACAATTAGCCTATACTTACTTCTTTCATAACTTTTTATTAGCTAGTGTTATTCTTCTCGTAGCAATGATAGGGGCAATCGTTTTAACGATGCATCGAGGGGCTAATATAAAAACTCAATATGTTTTTTTACAAAACAAACGAGACTTTCAAAAAACAGTAGTTAAGAAACGTGACTAGTCACCAATATTCATATGGATTAGATTTTCTTTTGTCGTGTCTGTCTATAAAAATTATAGATAGCCATTGATTTGTCCAACAAACATTGAATAAATTAAATAAACAATTCTGTGAAATTTCTATCATTTGAGACAAATGTAAAACCTTTATTAGAATCTCCTAGTGATTCTTTAAAAAAATGTTCAACTTTAATGGATGCTCCTCAAGCATGGCAAATGGGGTTTCAAGATCCCGCCACTCCAATAATGCAAGGAATTATCGACTTACATCATGATATTAGTTTTTTTCTTTTAACAATTGTCATTTTTGTTGGTTGGATGCTTGCTCGAACATTATGGCATTTCAATTCAGTAAGCAATCCAATACCTTCTAAAATTATTCATGGAACTACTATTGAAATCGCTTGGACAATAACACCAAGTTTAATTTTAGTTTTTATTGCTATTCCGTCTTTCGCGTTATTATATTCAATGGACGAAGTTGTTGATCCAGCAATTACTTTAAAAGCTATTGGACACCAATGGTATTGGAGCTATGAATATTCTGATTATAATACTGAGGACGAAACACTTATCAATTTTGATAGCTATATGATTCCTGAAGATGATCTTTCTCTTGGGCAATTACGTTTATTAGAAGTGGACAACAGAGTTGTTGTACCTGTAAAAACTCATATTCGTGTTTTAATAACAGCAGCAGATGTTCTTCATAGCTGGGCAATTCCTTCTTTAGGTATAAAATGTGACGCTGTTCCTGGTCGATTAAATCAAGTGAATCTTTTTTTAAAGCGAGAAGGAGTTTTTTACGGCCAATGTAGTGAATTATGTGGGGCAAATCATGCATTTATGCCAATAGTTATTGAAGGGGTTTCTTTAGAAAATTACATGAATTGGGTTGCGAATAAAATAGCTGAGGCTTAATTCATTATTTTAATCTATCAAAGAAAAAAAGGGTATTTGGTGTTAATAAATAAAAACGCCAAATATACCAGAAAATTTAACTAAAAAATAGAAACTTATGAGTCAAAAAATACATCCAACGTCAGTCAGACTAAGGCTTCAAAGAACATTTGATTCTTCTTGGTATCAAGATTGTAATAATTATTCAAAAGAATTTAGAAAAGATCAACTAATAAGACAAGCGATTCAATCCATTTTTAGTTCATTATCATTGAATCTCACGGATCTTTTTTTAGGTAGAGTATTTATACAAAAAAATCATAAAAATTCAATTATAACAATAATTTTTTATAAAAAGCCTTCTGTTTTCTACTCTCTGTCCCAAACTAAAAATAAAAAACGAAAATATTTCAATTTTATTTTTCAGAAAAAATCTAGTTCAGAAAATAAAATAAAGAAAATCAAAAATAACTCAACTCCGAAGAGTTTAATGGATATCCAAAATTTACCCCTATTTTCAAAAACTGAAAATAGACGTCAGTTATTGAAACAAGTCATTTCTCAAAAAAAACAAGAAACTAGATTTGAATTTTTACAATCAGTAATTTTTTATAAGATCCGGAGAAGGTATAAACTAGATCAGTCGAAAATTTATCCGTTGAATTTAAAAATGATTTATTTTGCTTCTTTAAAAAACCTTGTAAAAGATTCATTGTTATCTTTACAATGGAAAAATTATTGGAATTTAAAAGAAACTTTTTTAAACTCGGATGATGTATTAGCAAATCAAAGAAATCATAGATATTTTTTGAAAAATCAAAGAACTCACCCTTTTTTTCTTTATATAGAAAATGCTTTATCGTCCTTTTTAAATCAATCAGTATTCGTTTATCCTTTAGTTTCTAGAGATATGAGTCGAAGTGCTTTCTTTCTAGCGCATAAATTAGTAGATCTTTTCGAAAAGAATCAAAAAAAAAAAAGAATGCCTTATAAAATAATAAAAAAACTTTTAGCTAATTTGTCTAAAAAATGTTTAGGAATTCGTATTCTTTGTTCTGGAAGACTCGGAGGCGTAGAAATGGCAAGAAAATTCTCTATAAAGAAAGGACAAACATCTTTAAATGTTTTTTCTCAAAGAATTGATTTTGCCCAACATCAGGCCTTAACTAGATATGGTATATTAGGTATAAAAGTTTGGATTAGCTATTAGCGTGTCAAATGATGAATTAAGAAAAAAAGAATCAAACCAATGCAAAAATTATTAAAACAAGTTCCTGCATGGATTTTATTTACAGTGAAACAAAAGGAAGAAACTATTATATACGTTCACCCTAAAAATATTAAAAAACTTTTCATTTTTTTAAAAGATCACATGAATTGTAGGGTTCATATGCTGATAGATATTTGTGGCGCCGATTATCCTTATCGTTCCCCTCGATTTGAAGTTGTTTATCAGCTATTAAGTATTGATTTTAATCAAAGAATTTCAATCAAATTATGGACCGATGAAATGACTCCCATTGAATCAGTAACTGATATTTTTAGTTCGGCCGGATGGTTCGAACGTGAGGTATGGGATATGTATGGAATTCATTTTTTAAATCATCCAGATTTACGTCGAATTCTTACCGATTACGGATTTGAGGGGCATCCTATGAGAAAGGATTTTCCTTTAACTGGATATAGTGAAGTACGTTATGATGATACTCAAAAACGAGTAATAACTGAACCTATAGAATTAAACCAAGAATTTCGTTACTTTGATTTTGCAAGTCCTTGGCGAAAATAGAAGAATGAATCAACCGGTTTCTTAGTATCAATAAAAAAATTGGCATAATAATTTAGTATTAAATAAAGGAATCATCCATTATGACATTACCTCAAACACAACAAAAAAAGGTTAAAAATTTTACTTTAAATTTTGGTCCTCAACATCCAGCAGCCCATGGAGTTTTACGTCTTGTTTTGGAAATGAACGGAGAAGTTGTTGAGAGAGCAGATCCACATATTGGATTACTCCATCGTGGCACTGAAAAATTAATAGAATACAAAACATATCTTCAAGCTTTACCCTATTTTGACAGATTAGATTATGTTTCAATGATGTGTCAAGAGCAAGCTTATTCTTTAGCTGTTGAAAAACTTCTTGACTGTTCAGTTCCCTTAAGGGCACAGTATATTCGTATTTTATTTGGGGAAATAACCCGTTTATTAAACCATCTTTTAGCTCTTACTTGTCATGCTATGGATGTAGGGGCTTTAACACCATTTTTATGGGCTTTTGAAGAGCGTGAAAAATTAATGGAATTTTATGAAAGAGTTTCCGGGGCACGAATGCATGCCGCTTATGTCAGACCAGGAGGTGTTGCTTTAGATCTTCCTTTAGGATTATGTGAAGATATTTATTATTTTGCTAGTCATTTTGCTTCCCGAATTGACGAAATGGAAGAAATGCTAACAAATAATCGAATATGGAAGCAACGATTAGTAGATGTCGGAGTGGTTACTGCTGAAGAAGCTTTGAATTGGGGATTCACAGGAGTAATGTTAAGAGGGTCGGGAGTTTCATGGGATTTAAGAAAAACACAACCTTATGATGGTTATGAAAATTGTCAATTTGATGTTCCTGTTGGAACTCGAGGTGACTGTTATGATCGTTATTTAATTCGGGTTGAAGAAATGCGCCAATCCATTAGTATTATTATGCAATGTTTAAATGCTATGCCAGCCGGTCCTGTGAAAGTTGATGATAAAAAGATAACTCCACCCCCAAGAGCTCATATGAAACAATCTATGGAATCGTTAATTCATCATTTTCAATATTATACTGAAGGATTTGTAGTCCACAAAAATGAAACATATACTTCGGTAGAAGCGCCAAAAGGAGAATTTGGAGTTTATCTTGTAAGTAATGGAACAAATAGGCCATATCGCTGTAAAATACGAGCCCCGGGGTTTGTGCACCTACAAGGATTAAATTTAATGTCTAAAGGTCATATGTTAGCTGATGTTGTGACTATTATAGGGACTCAAGATATAGTTTTTGGAGAAGTCGACCGTTAATCTCTAAAATCTTTAGGTTAATTTTTCAATGATTTAGAAAAGGACTCGTTTATACGCAATAAAAAAAGTTTGACGAGAAAATAAAAACTTTGTGTATACAAAACGAGTCTAAAATCTATAATTAGGGCTTATAGTTTAATTGGTTAGAACCTCCCGCTCATAACGGGATTGTTGTGGGTTCAAGTCCTACTAAGCCTATCTATTAATAACCCTCCTTTTTTATCAAAAAATAAACAATTAAAGATTCAATATTATGGTTTTTCAAACAATTCGTTATCGTCAAGCAACAAAAAAAGTTCGTATTGCTTTGACAAAAATTTTTGGAATTGGTACACCTTTAGCAAATAATATTTGCGATAGTGTAGGAATAAGTAATCAAAAAATTAATGAGCTTAGCTCTGCTCAAATTGACCGTATTTCTTCCTTAATTACTAATCGATATTTTTATGGTTCAGAATTAAAAAAAATAATTAAAGCAGACAAGCAAAGATTGATGAAAATTGGCGCGTTTAGAAGTAAAAAAAATATTATTATTAAAAATGAGTATAAACCAAAATAAATCTTTGATAAACTTAAAAATTTCTAAAAAGAAATTGAAAGGAGAAAAAACTCAGAAACCATACCATGTAAAAGTGAATGGATTCATATTTATTCAAGGAACTAAAACAAATACAATAGTCACTTTAACAGATATCGCTGGAAATACCAAAAATTGGGCCTCGAGTGGCTCTTGTGGCTATAAGGGGGCTCGAAGAAAAAATAAATATGCAGCAAAAGCTGCTGCTGAAAAAGTAGCAAGAAATGCTTTATCTATAGGATATAAATTCATTAATGTGTATATTCGAGGAACTAGTCAAAGTAATCAAAAAAATGCTGTCAAAGGATTAGCTTATAGTGGTCTAAAAATAGTAAAAATTAAAAATACTATTCATTTACCCCATAATGGATGCCGGCCTCCTAAAAAACGAAGAAAGTAACATAATTAGAAATTTTATAAAAAAATTTTCTAAGTGAAAAGGCTAAATAATAAGAAATTTTTTAATTCATTCCTTTGCTATGAATCAATTTTAACATTTATCTCTTATGAATTTTTTTAAATTTAATGATTATTACGCATTTATTTTTATTTTTTTATTTTTCTCTTTAATTACTTCAAATCATTTTTTAATTTTCAATGAAGAAACAGTCGTTGCTATTTGTTTTATTAGTTTTATCCTTTTCAGTTTTAAATTTTTTGGGCAGTCTGTTCAAGAATCTTTAGACGAAAGAAGTAAAGTTATCAAAAACGAATTTTACCAAGCTTTACTTTTAGAACAAAAATATTGTGAGAAAGCTATTTATCAATTTGATAAACCTAAAATATTCATTAAGAATTTTATAATTTTATCAAAGTTATTGCTACAAGTCAAACTTTTTTGGTATAAAAAATTTTTAGACCAATCATTAGCTACTTTTTTTGAGGAAAATTTACGAGTTCTTGTTGATACAAAACTTAATGAACGAATTACTCAAATCAATTATTCAAAAAAAACATTTGAAGAGAAATGGTTAGATTTCATTGCCAATGAATTTGAAAATTCAGTCCTTTCAGAATTTCAAAAATCTAATAATGAAGGATTTCAAGAAATTTTATTTAATCAATCTATTATAGCTGTAGAAAATGAATTTAAATCGATATAAGTAAAAAACTTAACGATTTGCGCTAATATTATAAAAAGATTTATATGATGAAAGAAAGTCATTTTGTTTTATCGAAAATGGACCAATTGGTAAATTGGGCTAGAAAAGGATCTTTATGGCCAATGACTTTTGGCTTAGCTTGTTGTGCTGTGGAAATGATGGTGTGATCTGTTCTGGATAATTAAGCTCTTCGAGCCTAAAAACCCAGGGTCAATGAAAATAGTCATTGACTAACTACTTTGTTATGAGGTGAAATTCCTCCTATTCGCCAAGGAATAGCCAAGATCCGTTAGTAACCCGGTTATGACGGGGAGATTTAGCAAAAGGGTCTTGTAGATGGTATGGGTAGAATTCGGTTGTTTGAGGGTTTATTACCTTCAAGCTAGATACTTAAGCATGGTGATTCGAACCACGGAAAAGGATACCTTTTAGATCATGATTGACGAAAAATTAGTCATAACGTGCAATCATATCGCTCATCATCGATATGATCTTGGATAGCTTAAAAGCGCACGTACCGTGTAGTGTACCGTCCTAACCCATCGTAACTATAACATAGTGGAACAAGAGAAAACAATCTCGAATCTTCAAGAAATTGGGGTGGGATGTCGCATAAACATCCTCATGTCGGGGTTGTCATGGATTATATCAAGAAGCCAATGGTTAGTTGCCACCGATAGGTGATTAACATATGCTAACGTGATATGAGAAAATTCAAACAATCATTAAAAAGGAATCCACATATGAAAATTAATTGGAGCTCCATAGATTGGCCGAATGTTACAAAACGGATCAAACGGACTCAAGGAAGAATTTTTAAACTTTCCCAAGGAAACAAAAGGGAACCAATGAGACTTTTACAACGAAAACTTATACGTTCGTTGGATGCCAAATTATTGGCAATTAAAAGGGTCACAATGGAAAACAAAGGAAAACACATACCTGGCTTAGACAAGAAACTTTACCTTGAACCAAGTGAAAAATCTAAACTAGTAACAAAACTGAAACTAGATGGAACCTGTGCTCCCATAAGAAAAGTATGGGTAGCTAAACCAGGAAAAATTGATAAAAAACCACTTGGTATACTAATTATTGCAGATAGAGTAAGACAGGCATTAACAGAACTAGCCCTAGAACCGGAATGGGAAGCAAAATTTGACCCAAACTCGTATGGGTTTAGGCCGGGAAAGTCCTGTCACGATGCAATTGAAGCTATTTTCAAAAATATCCACTATACAGGAAAACCTAATTTCCAACCAAAATACGTACTAGATGCAAACCTAAAAAAATGTTTTGACACTATAAATCATCAATATCTCTTAGAAAAATTGGACACCCTCCCTGAAATTCAAAATCAAGTCGAAGAATGGCTAAAAGCTGGAATGGTTGAAGACTACTTAGAAAGTCATAAATATAGTAAAATACAATCGAGTACAATTACAATAAGAACCCCACAAAGAGGAATCATATCACGCTTACTATCAAACATAGCCCTAGATGGTTTAGAAAAACATCTTGAAAACTGGATAGGAAAACAACCGGTACCTGAATTAACATCAAGAGACAGAAGAGTAGCCAAAACAAAATCTCTTACGGTCATACGATACGCTGATGATTTTGTTGTTATGCATAAAGACTTAGATATTTTGAAAAAAGCTAAAAACGAAATCAAAAAATGGCTAGAAGAGACATCAAAGTTCGCATTCAACGAAGATAAAACAAGAATAGTAAGGGCCTCGAATGGGTTTCAATTCTTAGGTTTTAGTATAATTCTTATTAAAAGAAACAAAACCTATAGAACCAAAATCTATGCCTCACAAGAATCCCAATCCAGAATCATTCAGAAAATTGGAGATGTTTGTAGAAAGAACCGAGCAAGCTCAGGCTATCAGCTGATAAATTTATTAAGGCCAATAGTTTTAGGTTGGGGAAACTACTATAAATACACCGAATGTCAAAAAATATTTAGCTCTATGGATTACAAAATATTCAATATTTTACGAGCCTGGCTATTTCGACGTGCAAGAAAAAACAAGGGAAGAATTGAAACAAAAGAGAAATACTTTCCGAGCAACCAAATTTTCGAATTCGAGGGGAGAGTATATAAAGACAATTGGGTCTTTACGGGTCAACAACTAGGAAAAAATGGAAAAAAACTTCATAATTTTCTACCGAAATTATCATGGTTCCAGTCATCAAAAGATGTCAAAGTACGTGGAAGTGGTAACTCCCCATATGATGGGAATCACATATATTGGGGAGCACGATTGGAAAAAGATTATGCGTTTAATAGACGTCAATTGCACTTACTGAAAAAACAAAATTAAAATTGAAGTAGACCACATAAAACCTCAATTTTTAGGTGGTTTAGACAATTATAAAAACCTTCAATAACTACATAAACATTGTCATCTAGAGAAGACCAGGTTAGATCTCAAAAACCATTAATATGGGATCCAGTAAATAAAGTACTTTGTTTTTGAAAAATTGTAAATTGAATTTTCAGGAGCCGGATGAAGGGAAACTTTCACGTCCGGATCTGTCGATGAGGTTTCGGAGATAACTCCGGCCTTAATTTAACCATTGTGGTGCCGCAAGGTATGATTTAGACCGATTTGGTATTATTTTTCGACCAAGTCCGAGGCAATCGGATGTCATGATTGTTGCAGGAACTTTAACAAATAAAATGGCTCCTGCTCTTCGAAAAGTATATGACCAAATGCCAGAACCTCGTTGGGTTATTTCAATGGGTAGTTGTGCCAACGGGGGAGGTTATTATCATTATTCTTATTCTGTTGTCAGAGGTTGTGATCGTATTGTTCCTGTAGATATTTATGTTCCAGGGTGCCCACCGACAGCAGAAGCCCTATTATTTGGATTACTGCAATTACAGAAAAAAATAAAGAGATCTAAAAAAACTTTCTTATTTTTTAAAAAATAAGAAAGTTTTTTCAAATAAAAAGGAAAATATTTATGCTAAGTCCTAAAAAAACGAAATATAGAAAGTATCAAAAAGGACGAACTTCGAAAACCAAGCAAAATCTTTCGGTGCTTGGTTTCGGGAAATTCGGAATCAAATCATGTCAATGTTGGAGACTTTCCGCTCGAACTATTGAAGCTGTACGGCGTGTTATTACTAGAAAATTAAAACGACAAGGAAAAGTGTGGACTTGTATTTTCCCAGATATACCAGTGACTAAAAAACCAGCAGAAGTTAGAATGGGGAAAGGAAAAGGAAGTATTCATTATTGGATGGCACGAATCGCTAAAGGACATATTCTATACGAAATGGATGGGGTTAGTGAAAAAATAGCCTTTGAAGCTTTTCAGCATGTACAAAATAAACTTCCGTTTTCAGTAACGTTTGTAAAATATAATGAATTGTAAAAATAATATTTATTAGTGTAAAATTTAAAATAGACTACTAAAAAATGAAAATATTAAATATCACAAAAGAAAATCGTTTCTTTTCATTTTCTGGACCTTTAGGGACATTAACTTTGAATTTGAAAAAATTAGATTTATCGGGGGGTTATAGTTTTAAATTAAGCAATGATAAAAGTTCAAATATTATTTGGAAATCTTTAAAGATTTCTATATTGGATTTGAATCATTCAAAAGAAGATCAAAAACAAAAGTTTTTCAACAAACAAAGTCCTTCTTACTTTGGATCAATAAAAAAATTTCTAGAAAAAAAGGAATCGAGTGTTCAGTTAAAAAAAAATTTAGTTGTTAGAAAAAAAAGTGAATCTCAAAGATCTTCTCTTCAATCTTTATATGCTCAGAAATTTAAAGGTATTTCTCGAGGTTTTTTTGTTTATCTTAAAATAGTTGGGATCGGATACCGAGTTTTTTTAGAAAAGGAAAGTCAATTAACATTTAAATTAGGATATAGCCATTATTATCAAGTCAATTTACCTAAAAGTGTCAAAGCTTTTTTACCCGAAACAACTTTAATATGTCTTTTTGGTATAGATAAAAATCAAGTGACACAAGTAGCGGCTAAAATTCAAGGGATAAAAAAACCTTGTGCATACAAAGGCAAAGGTATCCGGTTAATTGATCAACATATACAGTTAAAAGCAGGAAAAAAAAAGTAATAAATTAAGAATATGATGAATAAAATAGAATATAATATAGAAAAGACAAAAACAATTTTTTTGATTCAAAAAGCCGTGAAATTAATTATGAAATGTGGAAAGCAAGATAAAGCTTTAAATCTAATGAATGAATGTCTTACAATAGCTAATCAAATGCAAAAAAATAAAAAAATAAATTCACATTTAGCTCAATTAAAGATAAATAAAAAAGAAAATTTTGGGAAGTATGGATTTCCTTTTTTATCCACGAAAATGCCAACTTTAAGTCCCTTATTATCGTTTCAAGGTTCTAAGTTAAATGAGAATAATAATTCAAACACTGCAAAAAAAGTATTGAACACTTCTGAAATGATTGAACAAGCTATTAATAATGTGAGCCCCTTTTTAGAAGTACGCAAAGTAAGAACTTCAAGGAATTCAAAGCAAGTACCGTCAATGATTCAAAAAAATCGCCAAGAAACTTTAGCTATTCGTTGGATTATAGAAGCTGCCCAACAACGTCAAAAAAAGAGTTCTCAAAACTTTTCAAAATGTTTAGCAATAGAGTTTTTGGAAGCTTATTCGAAACGAGGGATCGCACGACAAAAGCGAAATGAGATGCATAAAGTGGCTTATGTAAATAGAGCACATTTGAGAAGCCGATGGTGGTAAAAAAAGAAATCAATATGAATAATTTTGCTAAACTAGATAAAAAAAAACGCAACACTTTTTTAATTTATGAATTAAAGAGATTAGTATTTAAAGCATTAAGCCATGATTTATCTTTACCTAAATTAATAAGAATGAAAGCACAATTACAGTTAATAAAAAGAAAACATTCTTCAAAAACATCGATACATAATCGATGCTTTTTATCTAATAGAGGAAAAAGTATTTATAAAAAATATGGAATTTCACGCATTCTTATTAGAAATTTAGGGCATCAAGGATTTATTCCAGGGATTTCTAAGGACAGTTGGTAACTTAGAAATTTCGATGCTCTTTTTTTTGGAGTATCGCCAAGTGGTAAGGCAATGGACTTTGAATCCATCATACAAAGGTTCGATCCCTTTTACTCCAGTATATCTCTTTACTATACAATTAAACGAGAGATTCTTACTGATAATATCTAAATGTCTAAAAAAAAGCATTGATAAGACAAACCTTATTAGATAATAAATAAAACATAGATTGTCTTATCCAAAAGAGTGATATTATATAATAATTATGGGAAACAGCTACTAATACTTTAACTGCTAAAAAACTACAATTTTTTTCTATTGAATAAAAGTAAAGGTTTTTGAGTATTACAATTTTAAAATAGTACGAAAAAAAAGGGTTTTACCAGATTTAAATCGGATTTGATTGAAACTTATTTTTAATTGAAATATTTGCAGATGACTATTAGTTAGAAATAAACTCAATTGATTAAAGAATAAATTGTAGTCTGAAGATCTATTGGCATCATTGAATATGGCAAACAAAAGACTTGCAGGAGAACTTTCGTCATTACTAGAACAAAAAATGACTGAAAAACAATTCAATTTTTCATATGAAGAAGTTGGGAAAGTATTATCAATAGGTGATGGTATTGCTAGAGTTTATGGATTAAATAAAATTCAAGCAGGTGAAATGGTAGAATTTCAAAGTGGCATTAAAGGAATGGCTTTAAATCTTGAAAATGATAATGTAGGGGTTGTTGTATTTGGAAGTGATACTAGTATAAACGAGGGAGACATTGTTAAAAGAACAAATACTATTGTTGATGTTCCAGTAGGAAAAGGAACACTAGGACGTGTGATGGATGCATTAGGAAATCCGATTGATGGGAAAGGTCCGCTAACAAATGTCACTCGTCAACGTGTTGAAGTAAAAGCTCCAGGAATTATTTCAAGAAAATCTGTTCATGAACCAATGCAAACAGGGATTAAAGCTGTTGATAGTTTAGTACCCATTGGACGAGGACAACGCGAGTTAATTATTGGTGATAGACAAACAGGAAAAACAGCTATTGCAATTGACACAATTATTAACCAACAAGGAGTCAATGAAGGAACTGATGAATCTAAAAAATTATATTGTGTTTATGTTGCAGTAGGACAAAAACGTTCAACGGTAGCACAACTTGTAAAAATTTTAGAAGAAAGAGGTGCTTTGAAATATTCTATTATTGTTGCTGCAACCGCTTCTGATCCAGCCCCTTTACAATTTTTAGCTCCTTATAGCGGATGTGCTATGGGAGAATACTTTCGTGATAACGGAATGCATGCCTTAATTATTTATGATGATCTAAGTAAACAATCGGTAGCTTACCGTCAAATGTCTTTATTATTAAGACGTCCGCCAGGTCGTGAAGCTTTTCCGGGGGATGTATTTTATTTACATTCTCGTTTACTTGAAAGAGCCGCAAAAATGAGTGATGATACAGGCGCAGGATCTTTAACAGCTTTACCTGTTATTGAAACACAAGCAGGGGATGTATCTGCTTATATTCCTACAAATGTTATTTCAATAACAGATGGACAAATATTTTTAGAAACAGAATTATTTTATAAAGGAATTCGTCCAGCAATTAATGTAGGTTTATCTGTTAGTCGTGTTGGTTCAGCTGCTCAAGTGAAAGCAATGAAACAAGTGGCTGGAACAATGAAATTAGAATTAGCTCAGTATCGTGAAGTGGCAGCATTTGCTCAATTTGGTTCTGATTTAGATGCTTCGACTCAATATCTATTAAATAGAGGAGCTAGGTTAACTGAAGTTTTAAAGCAAGGCTTATTTCAGCCAATGCCAATAGAAAATCAAGTTGTTCTTTTATATGCGGCAACTAAAGGATACTTAGATAAATTAGAAATTAAGGACATAGCTAGTTTTCAAGAAAACTTAATTAAAAATGTAGATCCTTCTATTTTAGAAGTTATTAAAAATGAAAAGGTAATTTCTGAAGCTACTGATAAAAAACTAGCTGAATTTTTATCAAAAAAATAATAGTATTTAATAGCGAAAGTTAAAAAGCTTTAAAACTAAAAAAGAAGATTTGATTTATTATATATTAAGAAAAAATAGCTTCTTTTTTAGTTTACTGCTTTTTTTATTGTTATAAAAAAGCAGTCAATCATGATCGAATATTTAGCCGTTCTTATTTATTTTTTATTTAGCTTAGCACTTGCTTCGCTTATCATTTTTCTATCATTTATTTTTGCTCCTCAAAAACCAGACCCAGAAAAAATATCTGCTTATGAATGTGGTTTTGACCCATTTGATGATGCAAGAGGTAAATTTGATATACGTTTTTATTTAGTTGCTATTTTATTTATCATATTCGATTTGGAAGTGACTTTCTTATTTCCTTGGGCAGTGACATTAGGTAAAATAGGTTTTTTTGGATTTTGGACTATGATGGCGTTTCTTATAATATTAACAATAGGCTTTATCTATGAGTGGAAAAAAGGAGCATTAGAATGGGAGTAACTTTTTTAGGTTAGGTGTGGTGTATCGTCATCGATATGAATTAAAACGAATGAACTTTTCTAGTGTACTATATATATCTAAAAGAGAAAATAAGAAAGAATTCATTAGACTTAATGGATTCTCTTCTTATATTTAGATAATTAGCTCAGTTGGTAGAGCATCTCGTTTACACCGAGAATGTCAGCGGTTCGAGTCCGTTATTATCTATGCTAAACAAATGATTTATCTAAATTGTTAATTGAAATTAAAGAAAGTAAAAGAAATATTTTTCGATGATTAAAAATAGACAGTTAAAACTATTCCGAATTTATTGAAAAAATTAATTTTAGTTCATATTCATTCCCTTGTATTATTTATTATATTATTAGTAGAGAGAATAAAAACATGGGGTGATTTTTTATATTTATCTAGGTCTTCAATCTTTGTCTCAATCAATAAACAGTAATAGTTAAATTTTTTTGTCTAAAAATGCTGACTGAAAATGATAAATTATCTCTTCTTATAAATATAGAGAAAGGAAATTCATACACAAACAAACGTCTTTCTATCACGCAACAACCTATTTTTTCTGTATTTAATGATCATTTAATCAAATATCCTGCACCAGCCAACTTAACTTACTGGTGGGGTTATGGGAGTACAGCAGGAATTTGTTTAATGATTCAAATTCTAACTGGAATTTTTTTAGCGATGCACTATACACCTCATGTAGATTTAGCATTTGTTAGTGTTGAACATATAATGCGAGATGTTGAAGGTGGTTGGCTTCTTCGTTATATGCACGCGAATGGGGCTAGTTTTTTTTTTATTGTGGTTTATATTCATATGTTTCGTGGATTATATTACGGGAGCTATGCTAGTCCACGAGAATTTGTTTGGTGTATAGGAGTCATTATATTTCTTTTAATGATTTTAACTGCATTTATTGGGTATGTACTACCTTGGGGACAAATGTCTTTTTGGGGAGCAACAGTAATAACTAGCTTAGCAAGTGCTATTCCTATAGTAGGAGATTCTATAGTAACATGGTTATGGGGAGGATTTAGTGTTGATAATGCCACTTTAAACCGTTTTTTTAGTTTACATTACCTTCTTCCTTTTATCATTGCTGGATTATCTATTGTCCATATTGCAGCATTACACCAATATGGGTCGAATAACCCTCTAGGAACATTTGCTGGCGATAAAGTACCATTCACTCCATATATGTTAGTAAAAGACATATTAGGTTGGGTTGTATTTAGTATTTTTTTCAGTATCTTTGTTTATTTTTATCCCAACTTATTAGGACATCCCGATAATTATATTCCAGCTAATCCTATGTCGACACCAGCACATATAGTTCCAGAGTGGTATTTCCTTCCAGTTTATGCTATTTTAAGAAGTATACCTAATAAATTAGGAGGAGTATTAGCGATTGCCTTAGTATTTATTTGTTTATTATTATTACCTTTTATTAATACCTCTCGAATTAGAAGTTCGAGTTTTAGGCCTTTACATAAATTATTGTTTTGGCTTCTATTAGCCGATTGTTTTTTATTAGGGTGGATTGGTCAAAAACCAGTGGAAGATCCATATATTTTAATAGGACAAATCGCATCTGTATTATTTTTCGTTTACTTTTTGATATGTATTCCATTATTAGGTATTTTTGAAAATTGGAGTGTAAGATTAAAAGACCAAAATTAATAATACTTGTCTGTATGTAAATAGTTGTCTAAAGACAACTATTTACATACAGATAAGTATCCATTTTGAAAGGTGTATAGCTCAGTTGGTAGAGCATCCGGCTTTTAACCGGATTGTCGTAGGTTCAAGTCCTACTATGCCTAATTTAAATCAATAATGAGGGGTAGATGGCTGAGTGGTTGAAGGCATCAGTTTTGAAAACTGACGATAGTTAAAGCTATTCGTGGGTTCGAATCCTACTCTACCCGTCAATAAGCAATAAAAAAGATAAAACATCTTATGAGGAACCATACAAAAACACTAGTATATAATAAAATTGATTCTTTAATAATAAATAATCCATATGTTATAATTACTCAGTATAGTAATGCACACTCTCGTTATTTATATCAATTAAAAAATCATGGTCAACTCTATGTTCCCAAAAATAGTATATGTCGATTATATATTAAAGATCGTTTTGTAAAAAAAACATTAGCCATTCATATTATTGAAGGGCCTATACTAATTTTAGGGGTACGTACTAACGATGATATTTCAAAAATTTTCTCGATAATTCAAGAGTTTGAAATGAAAGTATATGGAGGGATTTTTAATCAAGTTTTTTTTGATTTTGCTGAAATTAAGACATTTACAAAATTAATAAGAGATGAGAGAATAAATGAAAAAGTTTTTTATTCTTTAAATTATTCTCGCCAAATTTATTCCAATTTATTATCAATACTTTGCAACCATGTAAAACTTTTGACAAAAATTAAGAGAGTTTTATAATAAATGATAAAAAGAAAGTTATTTAAATGAGTCGAGCAATATGGAAAGGTCCTTTTATAGATCCATTTTTTTTTAGAAAAAATGGATCTTCAAATTCAAATAATAAAATATATTCAAGACGATCAGTGGTTAGTCCAAAATTCATTGGTCGTGAAGTAGAAATTTATAATGGCCATAAATGGATAACTATAAAGATTAAAGAAGATATGATTGGCCATAAATTTGGCGAGTTTGCTTTTACAAGAAAAGCAACTATACATAAAAAGAAAACAAAGTAATCTAGATATATTATAATGAACAATAAATTCAGGGTGTAGCGCAGTCTGGTAGCGTGTTTGTTTTGGGAACAAGAGGTCACAGGTTCGAATCCTGTTACCCTGAATTTGAATGCGGATATGACGAAATTGGCAGCCGTATTAGATTTAGGATCTAATGAATTTTTATTCGTGGGGGTTCAAGTCCCTCTATCCGTACTAAAAATTAAAATTATTTGTTATTAAAGAGATATTATTTAGGAATCTATAAGTAGTTTACTTGGGAAATAGTATTTATGATTAAATATAAAAACTGCCGTACTAGCTTAATGGTTAAAGTACTACGTTGCCAATGTGGTGATATGAGTTCAATTCTCATGTACGGCTTAAATGAATAATAAAAATAGGTTTGATAGGAAAAGTTTTTACTTTTCTGGAAGCCATATATCATAAAAGTGAATTTTTCTTATATATCAAGTGAAAATACTTCTGAACAGATAGAATATTAACAAAAAATATATTAAGAAATATTTATCTTTTCTCATAATGGATATATTTATTGATATTTGATGCAGGATAGAGTAATTGGTTAACTCGATAGGCTCATGATCTGTAAATGGAGGTTCAACTCCTTCTCCTGCACAGTGAACTTCATTTTTTTTTTTTAGACTGTAAAGTTATTATTTGTTGTATAAAGTTAGTTAAAGTTTTTTATTGTTTCTAGTTATGCCGCAATTAGATTTAGTGAGTTATATGTCTCAATTTTTTTGGCTTTGGTTTTTTTTCCTAGGGTTTTATTTGGTGTTGGTTCAATATTTTTTACCAAAAATGGCTAGAATTCTTAAATTTCGCCAAAAAAAAATGTCCTCAATTCAAACCCAATCCTCTAGATATCAAGAGGCGATTCAAATGCAAGAAGAAAACCGTTGGAGTAGGTATAATAGTTATTTAGAAATACAAAAAAAACTGTCTGAAGCAGATTTGGAAAGAAAAAAAGAGATAAATGAAGAGTCTTGGGAAAATAAAGCCTCTAGTATTTGTTCTGATAATTTACAAAAAGCTTTTTTATCGGATGTGAATTTATTTAAAAAACATATGTTTTCTCAAAATATATCTCTATCATATTTGCATCTAACAAAAAAAAAAAATCCTTTTGTATCAAAATCAATAATAAACGCTTATATCTTAAAAAGATACTAAACCGATGAAATTGACTGGACAAGCAAACCATTGTTTGTCCAACAAAAATCAATCTTAAATTTTTGCTGTAATAGAAATGTCGAATTATAAAAGTATAAAAGATGGGAAAGTGGCTGAGCGGTTAAAAGCGGCAGACTGTAAATCTGTTGATTCATATCATCGTAAGTTCAAATCTTACCTTTCCCATTCTATTGAAATGAGGTAATTTTGTTTTTAGAATAAGATCTAAATATAGAAAAGTATTGACTTATGACTAATTTTGCACAAAGATGGCTATTTTCAACGAATCATAAAGATATTGGTACTCTTTATTTAATATTTGGGGCGTTTTCAGGAGTGTTAGGAACATGTTTTTCGTTACTTATTCGTATGGAGTTAGCAAATCCCGGAAATCAAGTTTTAGGGGGCAATCATCAACTATATAATGTGATTATTACAGCCCATGCTTTTTTAATGATTTTCTTTATGGTGATGCCAGCATTAATTGGTGGCTTTGGTAATTGGTTTGTACCAATTATGATTGGAGCACCAGATATGGCATTTCCTCGATTAAATAATATAAGTTTTTGGTTATTGCCACCATCACTTTTATTACTATTAAGTTCTGCTTTAGTAGAAATTGGGGCTGGGACGGGGTGGACCGTTTACCCGCCATTATCTAGTATTGCGAGCCATTCAGGAGCTTCTGTTGATTTAGCCATATTCAGTCTTCATATTTCAGGGGCAAGCAGTATTTTAGGAGCTTTAAACTTTATTACTACTATCTTAAATATGAGGGGTCCTGGAATGACTATGCATCGTTTACCTCTATTTGTATGGTCGGTTTTAATTACAGCTTTTTTACTTTTATTATCACTTCCTGTACTTGCTGGAGCAATTACAATGTTATTAACTGATAGAAATTTTAATACTACTTTTTTTGATCCTGCCGGAGGAGGAGATCCTATTCTATTTCAACATTTATTCTGGTTCTTTGGACATCCCGAAGTTTACATTTTGATTTTACCAGCGTTTGGTATTATAAGTCATGTTGTAAGTACTTTTTCTAAAAAACCAGTTTTTGGTTACCTAGGAATGGTTTACGCAATGTTAAGTATTGGTATCTTAGGATTTATTGTTTGGGCTCATCATATGTATGTTGTTGGTTTAGATATTGATACTAGAGCATATTTTACCGCAGCTACAATGATCATTGCTGTTCCGACTGGAATTAAAATTTTTAGCTGGATTGCTACTATGTGGGGAGGAAGTATTGAATTCCGAACACCAATGTTATTTGCAATTGGTTTTTTATTTTTATTTACAGTTGGTGGCGTTACAGGAGTAGTCTTAGCAAATTCTGGATTAGATATTGCACTACATGATACTTATTATGTTGTTGCACATTTTCACTATGTTTTATCCATGGGAGCTGTTTTTGGAATGTTTGCGGGATTTTACTATTGGATTGGAAAAATCTGTGGTCTTCAATATTCTGAATTTTTGGGACAAATTCATTTTTGGCTTTTCTTTGTAGGGGTTAATATTACATTTTTCCCTATGCATTTTTTAGGGATTTCTGGAATGCCAAGACGAATTCCCGATTATCCTGATGCTTTTGCTGGATGGAATGCAGTCTGTAGTTACGGATCTTATCTTTCAGTTCTTGGAGCTTTATTTTTTTTCTATGTAGTTTACGATACATTAAGTGGAGAAGAAAGATGTCCTAAAAATCCTTGGGAAACAGTCCCAGGAACTTCGGCGACATTAGAGTGGTTAACTCCGTCACCACCAGCTTACCATACTTTTGAAGAAGTTCCAACTATATCGGTTCCAAAATAGAAAAAAAATATTATCTTTTTTTTAAACAAAGTTATATTTAAAGGGGGTTGAATAAAATTCAACCCTCCAAAGAAAGAATCACTTTCTTAATTCATTTAGTTCCCCGTTGTTTAGAAGGAATTTCATTAATTAAGGATTCGGAAGATGAAACAAACCCTAAAGCTGTTGAAAGAAGAAAAACTAGCTTCAATGAAACTGACAATCAGATAGTTTTAGTTTGAGCGCTGGATTCAAGTGGGTTTTAAAATGGATAGAATGCATGCGGTCATTGGTTTTTTGTTTCTTAAATCGGTTTAGTTGAGTTGAAAAGATTGTTTGTTGAATAGGTGGTAGCTCTTTTTTTGTGTGTTTAAATCGTCTAAAAATCATCAAATTTGGCTTTTTTCTACTCTGTGTTCTTAAACTTTTTAACGTTCGTTGTATATTACCCTGTTTCCCTTTGTATTATGGTATAATCTTTTCTCTGCTTCGCTTTTTGCAGGTTTTTTCTGAAAGTCTAAGAATAAAAAACAGATTCTTGGAAATTCAAAAAAAAAATTGTTATAAAAAGATAGATTATCATACCTTTAAAACAGGAATGGGTTTTTTAAGGCTCAGTCTGTTCTATAATTTGAAATAGAAAATAAGCCAACCAAATCAATCTTTTAGGTGAAGGGATGGATCTCAATACCTTACCTTAAAATAGGACTATCGTCAAGAGATTCATCATTAGTTAAGAGATTCCTCAATAATTGACGATAGCCCACCCTATTCCTAATGAATTTCAGAGAAAGTCTGCCTGTCGTTAATAGTTGAATAAACCTCAATCCATTTTTTTTTATTATTGAATAACAAAACATAAAATCAAGGCAATTGCTCAATAAATGGTTTTTAAGTGGGGAGATTTAAATCCATCATTTGAAAGAAATGATTTCATGAAAAAAAAAACTGAATTTATACTTTTTCATTTGTTGAATGAAATGAACTTTTGTATCAAAGGATTCACCCCCCCCCCCGTTCCTTTCACTCACTCATTCCTATCACACTTCCTTTCACTCATTCTTTCCTATCACCGGGACTCTCTTTGAGAGGGGAAAGGGAAAGACTCTTCCCTTTTTCGAGATTCTTCCCTCTCTTTACGGCCCCCCCTTTAATAATAGTATATAAAAAAATGATATAAATACAGTAATAGTATGAAAATATCCAATGAAAATAGTACTTAAACCCAATGATAATAAGGATTTATTTTATTTATTTTTAATATTTTGTTTTGAATCAAATAGTTGATAAAACCATAAAATTCAATATCTAGAATTGAAAGAAAGAACGTCTTGTTAATGTTAACTAACTGAAGATTCTTCTTTTTGTAAGCAACTAAATAAAAGTTTACTTATCTTGGTAAATGGTACTAAACTTTTTCAGGAAAGATCTTATTATTCTCATTGACTTTAAATCTAATAACTGTTTTTGTTCCTACAACAAATAAAAAAGGTTCATTTTTCTTTCTGAATTTGTTATTAAAAAATAGTGCTAATTTTAAAATGGAATGTTGTTCAAAATCTTAAATGTTTTCTCTGCCCAAAGATGTTTCTGTTTTTGTCCGTGTTTAAATCTTTGTGTTTTTGCTATCTGAGAGCTCTAATTTTAACCCTTTTTCCTTATCCAACTATCCCTCCCTATTTTTTTTGCGTAGAAATGCTTTTAAATGTATTCATTCTGTATGTTCAATTTAAATTTCTTTTTCCAAATCAAAAGGTAACTACATTTTCGGTAACGTACACTGTTTCCCGGTATTTATTTTTGAATGAAAATCTATGTTTAAAATAGTATTTTGTTTTTCTTGAGATCCTATCAAATAAGAGGGTTAAATGATGTGTTTAGTTTCTAACTATATAAGGTAATCAATCTTTTTTCCTTCATTAAATTCAGTGATTATGCCCTTTCTGAGTATTTTTGGAAAGGGTGGGGTATACTAAGAATTTATTATTTTTTAAACCATTAAATTAGATATAAATGTTCATACTTACTTAAATATAAATGGTGTATTGCAACGTTTTTTTTAATGGTTATTTATCGGCTACAGGATGCCAAATGTTTATGTTTTATGTGAAAATTCAAATAACGCCTTTAGGAATTGAAATAAAGATAGGAATGAATCATAAAGCAATTGATGGATTATTATGTATTTTGATATAAAAAATCAGGCCCCTGTCAAAGAAGGATCATAGAATTATAAATGGATTCATTTGGAAAGAATCCATCTATAATTCAATATATAAACTCCATTTTTATGTTTTTAAATCAAAAGAATTAAGCGATTAAATTAGCAACAGAACAATGCATCGAGTCTAGGAAAACACTTGGGTATATACCCATCCATAAAATCCCTAAAATGAATGGCATAAACATCCAAAATTCGCGCCTATTTAAATCACTATAATATGAAATATAAGGAGCTTTAAAATGTCCAAAAACAACCCGATTATAAAACCATAACCCATACGCGGCTCCTAGAACCATTCCAGTGGCTGCTACAATTGCGACAAAAGTATTACTTTGAAATACACCTACAAGAACTAAAAATTCACCTACAAAACTACTAGTTCCTGGTAAACTAATGTTAGCCATTGTGAAGAATAAAAAAAGAATTGAAAAAATAGGCATAGCATGGACACATCCCCCGTAATACCTAAGTATTCTCGTTTTATGCCTATCATATAAAGCTCCAACACATAAAAATAATGCCGGTGATACTAGTCCATGGCTTAACATTAAAAGAAGACTACCTTCAATACCTTGGGCATTAAGGCTAAACATTCCAATAGTTACAAAGTTCATGTGAGCAACAGATGAATAAGCGATAATCTTTTTCAGATCCACTTGCCGTAAAGTAGTAAGAGACGTATAAACTATGGCTATTAATGACATAGAATATATTAGAGGGGCAAAATACAACGATGCCTCGGGAAACATTGGAATAGAAAATCTTAAAAACCCATAAGTCCCTAATTTTAATAAGATTCCAGCTAATATTACAGAACCTGCTGTGGGTGCTTCTACATGAGCTTCTGGTAACCAAATATGCACAGGGACCATTGGTACTTTAACAGCAAATGAAGCAAAAAAAGCAAGAAATAATAAAACCTGTCTTTTTTCACTAAATTCTGTTGTTAATAATATAGTTAGGTCTGTTGTTCCTGCTTGAAAGAAAATTAATAATATAGCAAGAAGCATTAATACTGACCCAAATAGTGTATAAAGAAAAAATTGATAAGCCGCTCGAATTTTACGTTCTCGGGAACCCCAAACTCCAATGATCACGAACATTGGCATAAGAACACTTTCAAAAAAAACATAAAATAACAATAAATCTAAAGTGCAAAAGACAGCTAACATAAATGTTTCTAAAACTAAAAAAGCAATACAATACTCTTTAACATATTTTTGAATCGATGCCCATCCAACGAAAATACATATTGGTGTTAAAAAGGTTGTTAGAATGATAAAAAATAATGAGATACCATCAATTCCAATGAAAAAAGAGCTTCCATAGATAAGATCGTTTTGTGCTGATATGCTCGAAAACCAATTAGTTACTAAAGTATACTGAAATTTTGATGTTGATGAATCAAACCCAATCCATAATAATAAAGAGGCTAAAAAATTGAATAGCGATATTTGTAAAGCGATATTTTTTACGAATAAACGATCTATTTTTTTTTTGCTTGGTAAAAACATTAAAAATAAAGCACCTGCCAAAGGGAAGAATAAAATAAATAATAATAAATAATTCATAAATGTATTCTCAATTTTTGTAAGTAAAAAAATTAACTATTTTTTGAAAAATTTAGATAAAAGTTTTTGTAATAATAAATTTAAAGTTTTACGAAAATAATTCTTTTTTAAACAGTTTTTATTCCAGTGTTTTTTTATCATTTCTAACTATTTCAAGATTAAATTTCTATTCGTAACAACAAAAATGATTGTTACGAATAGGTTGTTGAAAATATTATTTTTTATTAAAGAAATTACTATTCCAGTTTTTTGAATCTTTACCAAAAAATCTACTTTAAAAATTCTATGTCGAAATATTCTGTTTTATTTTTTAGATAATATTACTTAAAAAGATACCCCCAAGAATTATGAAATATATTCTTTGGTCTAATACCCACTCTATTTGAGTCCATAACCCTATAACAGTGATAAATAAAGTTAATCCTATAAGCATTAAAAGGGCATAGTGATATACATATCCACTTTGTAAACTTTTAGATTGTTTTATCACTTGTAAAATAGTTTTAATTATTCCAGTCGGTCCTAATATTTCTAAAAACCCTTTATCAAAGGTTTTAAATGATATCTCATATCCAAAATCAAAAGCTTTTTTTATAATAAAGTCGTGATAAACTTTATCAAACAACCATCTTTGATTTAAGAATATGTAAAAAGTTCGGAAAGGCTTTAAAATTTTTTTTGTTAACATGCTAAAATCGTTGACTAAAAAAGCTAATAAAGCTCCAAATAAAGTTAAAATAATAGGAAGATTTCTATGAAATTGTGGGATAAACTCTGAAATACAACTGTATTGTGGATGTTGAACAATAGCATTTCCCCAAAAATCAGTCCCAAGACCTACCATCATATCTTTAGCGAAATATCCAACAAATATACTTCCAAAGGCTAAAATAATTAATGGTATACATAATAATAATGAAGATTCATGAACATTTTTAACAGAAGCTTTATAAGCATTAGTTGAGGTTAAAAAAGTCAAAAATAAAACTCTAAAAGAATAATACGATGTAAATAAAACACAAGTAGCTCCTAACCAATAAGCAAAATTAGCATTAATAGTATATTTTGAATAAGCGACTTCTAATATTAGGTCTTTAGAATAGAATCCAGTAAGGAAAGGAAATCCAACTAAAGATAAAGAACCAATAAGCATCATAGTATAAGTTAAGGGTAATAATTGAACCATACCCCCCATCTTTCGCATATCTTGTTCATCTGATAACGCATGAATAACAGACCCTGCACTTAAAAAGAGTAAAGCTTTAAAAAAAGCATGATTCATTAAATGAAAGACCCCGACACTATAGTGTGAAATGCCACAAGCTAAGATCATATATCCTAATTGACTACATGTAGAGTAAGCGATAACTCGTTTTAAATCATTTTGTACAAGACCTGTAGTTGCAGCAAAAAAAGTTGTCATAGCTCCAATAATAGTGACAGTCACTAATGCGTCTGGAGCATATTCGAATAAAGGAGAACAACGAGATATCATAAAAACTCCTGCAGTCACCATTGTTGCTGCATGAATTAAAGCGGAGACAGGTGTTGGCCCTTCCATAGCATCTGGTAACCAAGTATGAAGTCCTAATTGAGCCGACTTCCCGACAGCCCCCACAAATAACAAAATACCTATAATCGTTAAGGCATGGCATGGGTAACCCCCAATAATTATTTCATAGTTTTGAACATGAGCCGCACATGCAAAAACTGTAGCAAAATCGATAGTTTTGAATACAACAAAAATTCCCATGATTCCTAAAGCTAGTCCAAAATCCCCAACTCTATTGACTAGCATTGCTTTAATTGCTGACTTGTTTGCTTGGAGACGAGTAAACCAAAAATTGATAAGCAAATATGACGCTAAACCAACGCCTTCCCAACCAAGAAACATTTGAATAAAATTATTAGCAGTAACTAACATTAGCATAAAAAAAGTAAAAATTGATAAATAAGCCATAAAACGTGGAATATGAGGATCGTCAGCCATGTAAGAAACAGAATAAAGGTGAACTAATGTACTGATTGAAGTAATAACTATAAGCATGACTACTGTTAAACTATCAAACCAAAATCCCCATGAAGCATCAAACAGTTCACAGAAAAACCAATCAGAACAATTGATAGTTACCGGACTAGCACAGAGAGCAACTTCATAAAACGCAATAGTTGAACATAGAAAACTGAAAAAAACACAACTTGTTGTTATTAGTGCGGCACCTCTATAGCCTAAAAAACGACCGAATCCACCTGCAAATAAACTTCCTAATAAGGGAAATAAAACAATTAATAAATACATTAATGTTGCACTTTTTTTATCTTTTATTGCTTATTTTTTTATAGTTCGACGAAAACTACGTTCAAATAGCGTTGGTTGTAAAATATAAGAAGAATATAATTTTTGAGGTGAATAAAGAAATATAACAGTTGATAAAGAGTAATTTATCTCGCACGAGAGGGATCGGAATTGGTTAAATGGGTATCCTTTGGTTTTTTTTCGTGGAAAACGTCGTCGAATACTGTACTTATTTTTTAGTTTGTTCTTTTTTAAATTATTTTTAATAATGGAAATTCTAGAATATATAATAGGATTTATTTTATCCTTCATTTGGATAATATCCCCAGGTTTTATAGAATAGCTGGGGGAAGTCATTTGTAGGCCATTGACTACAATCTTTTTGTGATTAATTAATTGACGAGAAGATTTGATACTACGGCAAAAACGTATACGGTATAAAAAAATGTCTAGGCGGCGTTCAAGTGAGAGCAATAAATTATTTGTTATTTTTCCAGGAGAGTTTCTTGAATTTAAACAATAATGAATAAACCATTTTAGTGGTAGTTTACCATAAATAAAAGAAAATTTTTTCTTTTCTTTAAGATAAGAAGCATAAGAAAAAGCATTAGTATTTAAATGAGAAGATTTTTTTTTTGATTTGAATAAATCTTTTCTCTCTTTATGAATTGATTTTAAATTATATAAAACCATGGATAATGAATTCTTTTTTTTTTCATACATACGAAATTAAATATCGATGTATATATATGTGTATTGGGTTTTTTTTCACTTTTATAGCGTGTTGTTTTACTATTTATCCAATCCTTTTTTATATGATAAAACCATTAAAAATAATCCCGAACGTAAACATAATGGTTACAGATTTATTAGAGTTTTGGGTTGTTATTATAAATTTAGCCTCTTTAGTTTCTTTTTTTTTATTCTTTTTGCAATTACTTTACAACATCTGGGCTTTTTTATTGCCTAGTTTATTTCCTAGTGAAAAAAAGTTATTTAATAACTTTTTAAGAATCAGTTGTAGTTCGTTCATTATTGGTAATGTTATCTCATTCTATTGTTTTTTGCCTCTGGTCATCAGTCACTGTTTTCAGGAGCATCATACAGTATCTTTTTTAAATTTACAATATATGCCGAAATTATCAAACTATATTTCGTTTCTTAATAAATATTTCTTATTTTCATTTTGTTGTTTCCAAACCCCAGTATTCTTTGTGACATTGATAGAATACAAAGTATTAACATATAAAAAATTAAGTAGATATAGAAAAATATCTTATATATTTTTTTTAGTGGTTAGTTCGTTTTTATCACCTCCAGATGTGATAAGCCAAATTCTTTTGACTTTGATATTAATCTTTATTATGGAACTGATTATAATATATAGTTGTTGGGGTTTTCATTTGCAAAAAAAAATAATTTGTTAATAATCTAATAAGTATTCTAGATCATTAAAAAAACAGAAGAATTTACCATCTACTTCAAAAAAACCAATATATTAATTAATATATAGGTAAAATTCTTCTTTAATTAGTCAACCCGCTTGGTGAAATTGGTAAACACGACAGACTTAAAATCTGTTCCATATTGGTTGCCGGTTCAAGTCCGGCAGTGGGTATAAGTTTGTATGTATAAAACTTTTCTCTAAATTTGAATCCATTCGTAGGCATTTTTAGCTCAGTTGGATAGAGCAGCAGCCTTCTAAGCTGATTGTCACAGGTTCAAGTCCTGTAAAATGCACATGCTAAAAAAACGGGTTTCAACATTTAAATCAATCTGTGGTTATTACAGTCTAAAGAAACTAAAAATAAAGGAGAATAGTTGCAATGGTAGAACGCTGGTTTCCAAAACCAGATGTTAGGGGTTCGAATCCCTTTTCTCCTGAAACTTATAGAAAGTATTAGGTAAGGAGAAATGGCAGAGTGGTCTATAGCACTGATTTGCTAAATCAGCATACATTTGACAATGTATCAAGGGTTCGAATCCCTTTTTTTCCGGATAAAAAAATCAATTAAAAAACAGGTGAATATAACTTAGATGGTTAAAGTGTCAGACTGTGACTCTGGAAACACGGGTTCAAGTCCCGTTATTCGCCTTTATAAGTACGTTTTTTTAATAAAAATTAAAAGTTTTTTAAAGTTAGATCTTAATCAAAATAGTTTTATTTCATTAATCTATTAATAATATTGTTCTACTAGTCCCTTTCGTCTAGTGGTTAGGACATTGCTTTTTCAAGGCAAGAACACGGGTTCAAGTCCCGTAAGGGATAAACCAAAAATATTAGATTAATATATCCTTTTTGAAAAGTTATTAAATAAAAACAATTGAATATCAAATTATGTTTTTATTTAATAACTAAGGGGGGGGGGGTGTAGTTCAGATGGTAGAACGTATGTTTTGCAAGCATAAAGTCATCGGTTCAAGTCCGATTACCTCCATTATCTATTTTTATTATCAAAATTTTTTATGAAAAAAAAGACATCATTTATTAAGATCAATGATTATTTTAGTAAAGAGTTGAGGTTCCGGAATTAACCTTTTAATAGACTTATGAATTCTACGGCAATAGTGCCACGTATTCTATAGTAAACAACTAATAATGCTAAGCCTATGGCTGATTCTGCTGCAGCTACAGTTAGTATAAATAATGAGAAAAGTTGCCCTATCATATCATCTAAATAAACCGAAAAGACAAGAAAATTCAAATTAACAGCTAATAACATTAACTCTATTGACATTAACATAACTATAATGTTCTTTCGATTTAAAAAAATACCCCACACACCTAATAAGAATAAAATCATTGATACAGCTAAATATTTACCTAAATCCATTATATTAATCTTTTTTTTATTCGAGTCTTAAAATAATTTTTCTTTATTTGTTAAATTAAGACAACTTATTTCTCAGACTTTATTATGACGAGAGAGGGATTTGAACCCCCGACACGTGGATTATGATTCCACTGTTCTAACCAACTGAACTATCTTGTCAAAGTAAGCGGGTATAGATTAATGGTAAATTATCTGCCTTCCAAGCAGATGATATGGGTTCGATTCCCATTACCCGCTTTATTGTGTTTATAATTAGTATATTTGTTTTCATTTTCTATATGTATAATCGAAAACAATGAAAAAAAAGTTAACCATAAAAAAATGCCAACACGCAATCAATTATTATTTTTCACAAGACGTAAAAAACAAAGTATTATAAAAACCCCTGCTTTAAATAACTGTCCTCAAAGAAAGGGTGTGTGTCTACGTGTTTATACAAAAAAACCAAAAAAACCTAACTCTGCTTTTAGAAAAGTAGCTAAAGTTAGATTGACAAATAAAAATGAAATTATTGCTTATATTCCTGGAGAAGGTCACAATCTTCAAGAACATTCTGTAGTCATGGTAAGAGGTGGGCGTGTGAAAGATTTACCTGGAGTAAAATATCATTTAATTCGTGGAATGTTAGATCTACAAAGTATTCCTTCTCGTCGACAAGGTAGATCAAAATATGGAACGAAAAGAAAATAATTCCAATCAAATTATTAAGTTTTATTAGAATAAAGCAGAGATTAAAAAACAGTCTAAACATTTTTAGACTGTTTCTTTTTATCTCAACTCTCCAAATACATAATTATGTTTTAAGGTTTATTACGGAAGCCACTCGAAGCTCACAAGTAAGCCTGAAACCAATATGACCCATGCTAAAGACATTGGTAAAAAAACTTTCCACCCAAGTCTCATCAATTGATCATAGCGGTATCTTGGAAAAGCTGCACGAACCCAAACAAACAGAAAGAGAAATAAAACAGTTTTTATTCCTATCCAAAATACTCCTGGAATCCATTGAAAAATAAATAATGATATTGGCGGATACCAACCGCCTAAAAAAAAAATAACACATAAACTACTCATAGCTATCATGTTTGCGTATTCACCTAAAAAAAATAAAGCAAATCCCATGGATGAATATTCTACATTATAACCAGCAACAAGTTCTGCTTCTGCTTCTGGTAAATCAAATGGAGCTCGGTTGGTTTCCGCTAAACATGAAATAAAAAACATTAAAAGCATAGGAAATAATGGGATGCAAAACCAAATATTTTTTTGAGCTAAAACAACATCACTAAGATTCAATGAACCAACACAGAGTAAAACTGTAATAAGAATAAGCCCTAAGGAAACTTCATATGAAACCATTTGTGCGGCTGATCGTAAAGATCCAAGAAACGCGTATTTTGAATTACTCGACCATCCTGCAGTAATAATTCCATAAACACCTAAAGAAGATATTGCAAAAACATAAAGAATACCAACATTTAAATCTGCTAAAACAAACCCTTCACTAAATGGAATAACAGCCCAAGTGACTTGGCTTAAAAGAAAAGTTAAAATTGGAGCAAAAAGAAATATAACTAAATTAGCGTGATTTGGTAATACTGGTTCTTTGACAAGTAATTTTAGACCGTCAGCTATCGGCTGAAAAAAACCAAATAAACCAACAACATTAGGGCCTTTCCTACGTTGCATTGAAGCCATGATTTTACGTTCCGCTAATGTTAGAAAAGCGACACCTAAGAGTAAAGGAATAGTTATTGTTAAAATTTTAAGAAGAATTATAAGAAAAATCATTATACTGAAAATTAAAAAATCAAAAACCTTATAACTACAAATAAAAGTAAAATAAAACTTTTAACATAAGGTAATAAAATTTTTAGGGTCTTTCTAAATTAATCATCAAAAATAAATAAAAAATTTAAAAACAAAGAGCTATAGCTATTTTATGAGTCCATAAAAATAAAGGGGATGGATATATAAAGAAAAAAACTAAAAAAATCCCCACTAAAGCAATTATTAAACTATTATTAAATGATATTGGTAAATATCTGACAGCAGCTTCTAATTTATTTTCAAAATACATAATCTTAATAAAACGGATATAATAAAAACAGCTAATAACACTAGTGATTACTCCCACAAATGAAACAAGATAAAGAGAAGATGATAATGCGGCAAAGAATAAATAAAATTTACTACAAAAACCAGCCAAAGGCGGTATTCCTGCCATTGAAAATAAAATAACAGTTAATGTTAAAGCAAGAATTGGATTAGTTTTACCTAATAAATTAAAATCAGTTATAGATTCTATAAAAGAAATATTTTTTTTAGGAAATTTATGAGAACTATATAGGGATAATGCTGTTGCAAATAACCCACAACTCATTATCATATAGATGACTATATATATAAGTAACGCTTGAATTCCTTCGATTGTTCCGCAACAAAGCCCAACAAGCATAAACCCTACATGACCTATAGAACTGTAAGCTAAAAGACGTTTAAATTTCTGTTGAGACATAGCAGCGATCGCTCCTAAAATCATAGATCCTAAACATGAAAGAATAAACACAGTGTCCCACTGTTGAAAAAACCCATGAAAAGACCATTGAAACATTCTTAAAAAAACACCTAGTATAGCTATTTTTGGTACGATTGCAAAAAAAGCTGTTATATAAGTAGGTGATCCTTCGTACACATCTGGTGCCCACATATGAAAAGGAACAGCGGTCATTTTAAATAAAAATCCAACAGCTATAAAAATCATTCCAATTGTCATAGAAATAGGCATATAAAACGATTCTTCAAAAAAAAAAGAATAACTTGTATAACTACTACTAGGAATTTGAGATTCAAAACAAAATTTTGATAAATCTTCAAAATTAGTCATACCAGTAAATCCATAAATTAATGAAAATCCAAATAATAAAATTCCTGAAGAGAAAGCTCCAAGTAGAAAATATTTGAGCCCAGCTTCTGTAGAAAACTCAGAGTTTCGCTTTGATGCAGCTAGAACATAAAAACAAAGACTTTGCAACTCAATAGCTAAATAAAGAGGAAGTAAATCGTAAGAGGATATCAAAAACATCATTGTGGCTACACATAAAAGAATTAAAATTAAAGTTTCAAATGTATAAATTTGAATTTCTTTGACATATGTAAGTGACATAGTTATGACCAAAAACGAACTAGAAAGAACAATTACTTTTAAAAAAGAGGTAAAAGAATCTGTAATCCAAGAATGATAAAAAAAAGTTCCTAAAGATATTGGCTGATTGAATAGCAATAAGAATGTTAAAAATAAAGAACATAAACTTAAAGTACAAATACTGATAAGAGTAGATTGACGCTCAGATTGATAAATTACTCCGTAAACTAAAAGAAAAATGGCAGCATTAAAAAGAAATAATTCGGGAAATATTATTAATAAATCAATCAATTTTTTGAATCCTTTTAATCAAATCTTTAATAATTGTGGTTAGATAACATAATGGTAATGTTGTGGATTGCAAATCCATAAATGATGGTTCAATTCCGTCTCTAACCTTGAACTTTGGTATAATAAAAAGGGGGGATTAAATATCTATTAAAAAAGGGGAAGTAGCTTAGTTGGTTAGAGTATTGGCCTGTCACGCCAAAGGTCGCGGGTTCAAGTCCCGTTTTTCCCGTTGAGTAATTTATAAATATAAAAAAAAATTATGAATCAAATAAAAAATATAACCATGGAAAAAAAGTCTATTAGTTTTTCAGGATTTTTTGGCGAATCTATTGCTAATTCATCATTGGCCTTGACAGTTTTAAGGAATAATGTAGAATCTTATACACAAATAATAAATCCAGAACTTAGTTTACTTTATCTTTATAGAGCTATAATGTTTTTAAAGTCATTAATCCATTTACAGAAAATTCCTTTGTGTGTATTATTTTTGAACGCAAATCCAGAATTTGATCCACTGATTAAATTGGCTTCCAAAGGCCAACATGTTGTCTATTCAAAATGGGTTGGTGGGACTTTGACTAATTGGAGACAAATTTCAAGATCTATTCGAACTTTTCAAGCATTTGAATGGAAATGGAAATCTATGTTAAAACAAAAATCTTTTCTATTTTCCCAACTTGAAAAAATGAAAAAACGATACGGAGGGTTTGAAAATCCATTTAAAAAAGAAGCTAGTCAGAAATATGATGGTTTTTCAAATAGACTTTTCATGAATTTAGTATTTGGAAAAGTGAAATTATGGCAGTCATCCTTTAGAAATAAATTAAAAACTGTTGGCTTAAAGAAAAATTTAAATTTCAAGTGGCAAAATGAAAAAAAACCAAAAATAGAAATTCCATTAAGAAAACCACAAGTCTTAATAGTTTTAGACACATATGCTCATCGAGCAGCTATTGAGGAGGCTATAAAACGAAATATACCAATTATAGGGTTTGTGAATACCGATACTGAAACTAAGGGGATTTCATATCCTATCCCGGGAAATAATCAAAATTATTTTTTTGTCCATTTTTGTTTAAATTTTATTGCTATGGCATTACAAAGTGAGAATTTTAAAATGAAAAAATTATAAATGGTACTATTAATATTCAAACATTTTGTAAATTATTTCAATTGCTTTAGGGTTTTATAAGCTATAAAGGGTATACTATACTTCATGGAGTAATGTTGTATACCCTTAACTAAAACTTATAACTTTTTTAGCCTAATGATTAGATATAAACTAATATAAAAAGATAGTTAATGACTATAAAAACCTTTAACCATTTATTGTGTTTAGGTAGCTCAGTTGGTTAGAGCAAAGGACTGAAAATCCTTGTGTCGGTGGTTCAAGTCCACCTCTAGACATGATTATGAGTTTCAATTAAGTAAATCATAGATTAATTTATTAAAAAGATAAAAATAAAAAATGGTATTTATTCAATTTCATTTAAAATCTTTTCGAGAAGATCTATTAAATCAAACATTTTTTTCTCTGGAAGATTTACAATCAAAAGTCAAGTATAAAAACAAAAGTTGCCTTATATATCACCAGTTAAAAAAAGAAAAAAAACGGTTAACAGTTATTAGATCTCCCCATGTTCATAAAAAATCAAGAGAGCAATTCGGTCTTTATTCATATCATTCTATTTTTACCATTCAAGTGTCTGATATAAACACTTTTTTATTTTTTTTAAAATCTTGTTCTTTTTATGGAGTTCAAGTAAAAATGATTGTTGAAAATCAATCTTTTTTATCCGTTTAATTTTTCTCTAAGCTTCAAAAGCTTAGAGCTAGTAACTCAGTAGGTTTAGAGTATTCGTCTGATAAGCGGAAAGTCAGTGGTTCAAGTCCACTCTAGCTCAAAAGATTAAAAAATAGTCAGATTTTATTAATACAAAGTAAGAGAAGTCTAAATGTTGGATGGTAGCCTAGGCAAAAAAATATAGAACGTTTTAAGAACGAAATATCATATTGAGATATATAGAAATCTGTGAAGTATGAGTGTTCTTTGGGAAACCTTTATGAAAAAAACGAGTGAATTGAAACATCTTATTAACTCGAAAAAAAATCAACCGAGAGTCCGCTAGTAGCGGTGAGCGATTGCGGATAAGGCCTATTCATTGTTGGAAAAATATTTTTAGCCAAAAAAGTAATGGAAATTCTTGCCATAGAAGGTAAAAGCCCTGTATCTATTGTTAAAAATGTTAAAATTTTAACATGAATCTGTGAGTTTTTCAAAACCGAAATAAAATGTAGTGCTTGCATTCATTTTTAAGGGGTACCACCCTCTAAGCCTTTATCATTTTTTTGACCGATAGTGAACAAGTACTGTGAAGGAAAGGTATGAAAAGAAATCCATAATCCGGATGTGAAAAAGAATCGACAAATCCGATATTAACAATCAGTCGTTGAAATGCGGCGCACCTTTTGCATAATGGGTCAGCGAGTAAGGAAAAAAAGCAAGCTTAAACTCATAAGTGGAAGCCTAATGAAAATGATATTAGTTTTTTTTTCTTGACCCGAAACCGAGTGATCTAGCTATGAGCAAGTTGAAAAAATGGTAACACATTTTGGAGGACTGAACCTGTGTCTGTGGCAAAAGACTAGGATGACTTGTTGCTAGGGGTGAAAAGCCAATCGAACTCGGAGATAGCTGGTTTTCTGCGAAATTTATTGAGGTAAAGCGTTTGTTTTTATTACCCATAAGCGGTAGAGCACTCGTTAAAAGCAACAAAGCTTTTTAATGAAACTCCGAATATTTATGGAGGTATAATGCAAGCAGGCAGACATTGAATGCTAAGGTCCAATGTCGAAAGGGAAACAGCCCAGATTATATGTTAAGGTCCCTAAGCTTTCGCTGTGTGGGAAAGGAAGTCTTTGAACAATGACAACCAGCAGATTGGCTTGGAAGCAGCCATTCTTTGAAGAAAGCGTAATAGCTCACTGGTCAAGTTCAAAAGTTGCACCAAAAATGTACGGGGCTTAAGCGAAACACCGAAACAATGATTATATTTTAAAAATATAAGGTAGCAGAACGTTCTGTAATTTAATGAAGGAAATCTGAATAGATAAAATGTCTGGAAATATCAGAAGTGAGAATGCTGACATGAGTAACGAAAAATCATGTGATATTCATGATCGCCGAAAATCCAAGGGTTTCTGCGCACTGTCAATCAACGCAGAGTAAACCGGCCCCTAAAATATGAAAAGAAATTTTTAATTGATGGGAATATGACAATTAAAGTGAATTATAGATTGACGAATTTTTATTGATCATTTTTTCATTATAGGATCTGAAAGGTGTTTAATATAATTCCGGGAAATAACTATAATAATCTACACCGTACCCTAAACCGACTCTGGTGGATAGGTTGAATAAACTAAGGCGTTGGGAGAACCATGTTGAAGGAACTCGGCAAAATACCTCTGTAACTTTGGGAGAAAGAGGACCAAAAAATTGGTGACACAAAAATGAGAGTGGCGACTGTTTATTAAAAACACAGGGCTCTGCAAAATGAAAACATTATGTATAGGGCCTGACACCTGCCCGGTGCTGGAAAGATAAAGGCGGAGATTCATTTATGGATAGCCACTTAATAACCAGTAAACGGCGGCTGTAACTCTAACAGTCCTAAGGTAGCAAAATTCCTCGGCACTTAATTGGTGTCCTGCACGAATGGTGTAACGATCGCTCTACTGTCTCCAACATGGACCCAGTGAAATTGAATTCTCCGTGCAGGTGCGGAGTACTAGCAGCTAGACGGTAAGACCCTGTGCACCTTTACTATAACCTTGCATTGGCAAACCTTATAAAATGTATAGTTTAGGTGGGAGATTTTTAAATCAAAAGTGGAATACCACCCTTCTCATAAAGTTTTCCTTACTAATAATTCTTTAGAACAGTGTATGGTGGGTAGTTTTTCTGGGGCGGAAGCCTGCTAAAAAGTAACGGAGGCGTGCAAAGGTAAGCTCAAATTGGTTGGGAATCAATTGAAGAGCGCAATGGTAAAAGCTTGCCTGACTGCAAGACTTACAAGTCAAGCAGGGACGAAAAGTCGGCCATAGTGACCCGGGAGTTCTGTGTGGAAGGGCTCTCGCTTAACGGATCAAAGGTACGCCAGGGATAACAGACTAATTACCCCCAAGAGTCCATATCGACGGGGTAGTTTGGCACCTTAATCATCGGGGTGAGGACTTTGTGAAAAGTCTATATGAATTCTGCTATATGCTGGAACATCCTAATCAGATTAGGACAATCAGCAGGAAACCAAATAATGAAGTATACAATTAAAGTAGGATCCTCAACGACTTTACGCAGAACAACTTTTTTCAAGTTGAAGATAAAGTCTGATCTTTATAGTAATATAAAGCTATTTATAAAGCAAGGTTGTAACGATGAATTCTTTAAAAATGACCCATCTTAAATTTCAACTCATTGGAATGCTTATGGGGGATGCTCATTTACAACCCTCAACAAAAAAAGATACTGCTCGAATAAAAATCATTCATGGACGTAAGCAGTATCTTTATGTAAATCATAAATACAATTTATTGAAATTGTGGACTCGAATGCCTATTCGGTTGTATCAAGATAAAAATAAAAATGGGATGGTTTATAAGAAATATTATTTTAATAGCTTAATGCAGCCCCAACTTTTCTTTTTTTATCATTTGTTTTATCAAAATAAAAAAAAGCGAGTTCCCCCATATTTTCATAGATATTTTCATCCAATTGTATTTGCTTATTGGTTCATGGATAATGGCGCAGCAAAATGGGTGAATCATTCGAAAGGCATTCGATTGTGTACGGATAATTTTACAAAATCAGAGGTTGATTTATTAGCAAATAAAATCAACGAAAAATATAATTGGAGTATATCAGTTTATAAACAAAGAAATAATTATAGGTTATATATACCGAATAAAAATTATGAATTTAGTTTATATATCTTTCCATTTATTATAAAATCAATGGTTTATAAATTACCCTTACCTAAAGGCTTTATAAATGAACATAAAAGCGATGTCAGCTTGTCACATCCTCGGGGTGAAGAAGCTCCGAAGGGTCGGGCTGTTCGCCCGTGAAAGTGGTACGTGAGCCGGGTTTAATACGTTGTAAAACAGTATGGTTCCTATCTACTGCTAGTGTTTTGAAACTGAAGGAAGAAAGTCGTCGTACGAAAGGAACCGAACTTTGCAACCCCTGGTCGATAAGTTGTTATGCCAATGGCATTGCTTAGTAGCTACGTTGCTTAATTTTAACTGCTGAAAGCATCTAAGCAGGAAATTTTCCCTAAAACAAGTTTCAATTTTTTAACCGTGAAAGAAGATCACGCGATAGGCATAAAGTGCATTTGTAGTAATATAGAAAGCTTATGTGTACTAAGTCATAAGTTTGAATGACAAGTAATAAAGAAAAGAATATTAATAATAAAAAGTTTTTTTTTCATATCTAAAGAGACAAATGTTTCATCTTCAAAGTTCTGGGGTTGTTTAATCAAAAAATAGAGTTTATTATGTTAGAAGGAGCAAAACTAATTGGAGCAGGATGTGCAACTATTGCTTTAGCAGGAGCAGGAGCAGGAATTGGAATAGTTTTTGGTTCATTAATTAATTCTGTCGCTCGTAACCCTTCATTAACCAAACAATTATTTGGTTATGCTATCTTAGGATTTGCTTTAACAGAAGCAATTGCTTTGTTTGCACTAATGATGGCTTTTTTAATTCTTTTTGTATTTTAAATTAAAGAGAATTTTTTATAAATAATAGTAGTTACCAAGCAAAAAGAAAGTTTGGTAGCTTTTATTCATTTTTTCCTTGGAACCCACCCGAACCCTTTCTGAATTCGATTTAGTGCCTACTTGGAACGTCATATGTACCTTTTATCTTAGGGAGACATGACTTTTTAAACTTAAACAATAATGATAAAAAAAAAAAGTATTAAGAATAATAGAAGAGTTTGATCCTGGCTCAGAATAAATGCTAGTAATAGGCTTAAGACATGCAAGTTGAGCGCGTTTTTATTTATAAAACGAAGCAGCGAACGGGTGAGTAACACGTAAGAATTTACCTAATAGTTTGGGGCACGATTGTTATCTAATCCCATCGATTTAAAAAGAGTTTCTTTTCAGCTATTAGATAAGCTTGCGTAAGATTAGGTAGTTGGTGAGGTAATAGCTCCACCAAGCCGAAGATCTTTAGCTGGTTTGAAAGAATGTCCAGCCACACTGGGACTGAGACACGGCCCAGACTTTTTCGAAAGGCAGCAGTCCGGAATCTTGGACAATTGGCGAAAGCCAGATCCAGCCATATTACGTGAAGGATGAAGACTTTTTTGGTTGTAAACTTCTTTACTTTTTAAAGTTAAAGAGTATAAAAAGCCCCGGCTAAATCTGTGCCAGCAGCCGCGGTAATACAGATGGGGCAAGTGTTATTCGGAATGATTGGGCGTAAAGGGTACGTAGGTGGTTTTATTAGTCAGTTGTCACAACCTTTTTAGAAAAGAATCGCAGCTTTAAAAGACTACAAAACTTGAGTTTGATAGAGGAAAGCGGAATTTTGAGTGGAGAGATAGAATTCATAGATATTCAAAGGAACACCGAAAACGAAGGTAGCTTTCTGGGTCAACACTGACGCTCATGTACGAAAGCATGGGGAGTAAATGGGATTAGATACCCCAGTAATCCATGCCGTCAACGATGAGTGTTCACTCCATGATTTATTAAATTGTGGGGTTTAGCTAACGCGTTAAACACTCCGCCTGAGGAGTACGGTCGCAAGGCTGAAACTCAAAGGAATTGCCGGGAGCTCGTACAAGCGGTGGATCATGTGGTTTAATTCGAAACAACGCGCAAAACCTTACCAATCCTTGTATACAAAAACCAATTTCTTTTTATGAAGATTTTTTGAAGTTTTGAACAGGTGCTGCATGGCTGTCGTCAGCTCGTGTCGTGAGATGTTGGGTTAAGTCCTTATACGAGCGAAACCCCTTTTTAAGCTATTTTTAAGATAAGTTTAACAACTGCCAATGATAAATTGGAGGAAGGATGGGATGATGTCAAGTCCTCATGGCCCTAATGGGTTGGGCTACACACGTGATACAGTGGCAATGACAAAAGAAAGCAATGATGCAAGTCGGAGCAAAATCTTAAAAATTGTCTTGGTCCGGATTGTTCCCTGTAACTCGGGAACATGAAGTTGGAATCGCTAGTAATCGTGGATCAGCACGCCACGGTGAATTTGTACCCGAGCTTTGGACACCTTGCCCGTCACATTGCGGAAATAAGTTCCGCTCGAAAAATAATTAGAAATTTTCAGATTTATAAAAGATTAGAAATCTTCTAAATAGTTATAAATTTTGAAAATGTTTGACAATATTTCACAGTGAGGTTTATAACTGCAATGAAGTCGTAACATGGTTAGGGTTGGGGAACCAGTTCTAGGAGTGAATCCTTTAAAAAAATAGCATTTTTATTTAGATCTTTATTTTTTCTAACAAAATATTCATTAAACCCTATAAAAATTTAGCTAAATTTTTATAGGGTTTTTGGACTTTTAAGAAAAAAAATGACTACTAAGTATTTAATTGAATAACTAGTTAACTATTGAGCGTTTCAAGTGGAAATATCTATAATTCACTACTGCACTACTGAATAAAAGATCTTTCAAATAAACTAGCTATATCAGATTTGAAACCTTTCCAAAATAAGGTTTAGATTGACAACTATATAATATATAATTTCAATTAATATTATGTAAAATTTATTGATAGCGGTACTTATTTAAATAATGTTTATTTATTTTAGAATACAATAAATCAAGTGTAAAACAAATTCCTAGACTCGATGCATTGTTCTGTTGCTAATTTAATCGCTTAATTCTTTTGATTTAAAAACATAAAAATGGAGTTTATATATTGAATTATAGATGGATTCTTTCCAAATGAA
>Ga0307966_1000282_pt1 | contig 42607 bp, 46 predicted proteins | sample OrgLakmetagen646_FD_203141 | JGI IMG/M metagenome (GOLD analysis project Ga0307966, IMG submission 203141) | Saline water microbial communities from Organic Lake, Antarctica - #646 | ecosystem: Environmental > Aquatic > Non-marine Saline and Alkaline > Saline | place: Antarctica: Organic Lake... | reverse complement strand
CACCGACAGCATCTTTATAGCCCGAGTAAAACGATATTGCTTGGCTTATCTATTTCCAATCTCGTGAATGACCCGCCTGAATTGTGCAATGTTTTATGGATTTTCGATCTGAGGAAAAATCTGACTGCGTGGATATTCGGCAAATAGCAGCGCTTTTAGACCGGTGTTTACATCCAGGGCTGCAGAGCAGATCCGGCGTAGGTCGCGACAATGGTGGGTCATGGCGTCGAGGCGACGGATGAGCGGGACCAGGTCGTCCTTGTGGCAGGTCAATCCATCATGTCTAGCCCCGGCTCTTCTAGGCATAGACGATGCAGACAGCGACCTGAGGATGACCGTAAGCGTAGTTCATTGTGCCGTCAATCGGGTCGACGATCCACAGGGGAGTTTCCAGCTCTTCCGCGAGCCGTAGGTCGGGCATGGTTTCTTCCGACAGGGTGCGATGATCCGGGAAGGCCTTGCGGATGACACCGGTAATGAATTCGTCCGCCATCGCGTTGGGCGTGTGTCACCAGTTCGGTCTGTTCTTTGTACCCGGTGCGCAGGCTGTTTTCATTGCGCTCTCGGCTGATCAGCGCGCCGGCGTCGCGGGCCAGGGGTTCGGCAAAATGGGCAATCCCAGTTGCGGGCCTTCTCCGTAAAGGTGGGGAATCACTGTGCCCCATATCTACAGGTGACCCCGCGCCGAATCAATCCCTGTCTTCGCGTATGTCGACCGCGATGGTCACCATCATCCCCGGGCTGAGGCGGTTCTTTTCGCTCTCCTCAATGGCGATCCTTACCGGGATACGTTGGGTGATCTTGGTGAAGTTACCGGAAGGATTGGGGCTGGGGATCAGGGCGAACTGGCTGGTAGCCGCCTGTCCGATGACCTGCACCCGGCCCCGGAAAATCTGGTCCGGGAAGGCATCGACTTCGACGGACACCGGCTGGCCTACCTTCAGCCGGCGCACTTTGGTTTCTTTGACCCGGGCCACAACCCAGATCCTGTCGGGCTGGTGCATCATAAGCACAGGCTGGCCCGGTGACAGGTATTCCCCGGCCTCAACGAAGGTCTTGCTGACCACGGCGTCCGCCGGGCTGCGTATCTGCATGTCTTCCAGCTCGACCTGTTGCTGTTTAAGTTCCGAACGTGCGACCTCCAGCTGCTGTCGGGTCACGCCCAGGTGGGCTCTGAGCAGTTCCGGTGTGGGCAGGGTCATCTGGGCACCGGAGAGCAGGCCCAGGCTGGCGTTGGCTCGTGCAGTCCGGCGTAGGGCGACCTGCTGTTCCGCCTGATGGTGCCGAGCCCGGGCGGAAACCATGTTGTAGTAATCGCGATCCCGTTGCTGGGCGGAAAGCGTGCCGGATTCGTAAAGCCGCTCAGACCGGCTCCAGGTCTGAGCGGCGTTTTCCAGTTCTGTTGCGGCCACTTTCCGGGCCGCCAGGTCTGTTTCCAACTCCCGTTCGGAATTCGCTATGCCGCCTTCCAGCTGTTTCTCTGCAACGGCTATCTGGCGTTGCTCAAACTTCAGCTGGGCTTCTGTCTGCTCCACACGGGCCTGTCGGCGCTGCAACTCCAGCTGTTCCGGGCGATTGTACAGCTCCGCAACAAGCTGGCCTTTCGCGAGCCGGTCGCCGGCAATGATATCGAATTGCTCAATGCGCCCAGCGAGCCTGCTGCTGACTGTAATCAGGTCGGTTGCAATGCTCGCATTGTCCTCGATGACGTGGGTCTGGCGATAAAACAGCCACTGACCAATCCAGGCTGCGACCGCCACCACCAACAGTATGACGGTGAGGATTCGAGCCCACTGTCCGGCGCGCATGGGTGCTCTTCTGGGTCTGGCGTCCTGTGTGTTGTTATTGTCTGAGACCATTACTCTTCAATCCTGATCCGTCTTTTAACCGGCTGCTGGACGCGGGGGCAGACCCCAGCGACTAAGCAAGCAGGAGGGCAGGACGACGATGATCAGTGCCGCGAATACGAGCCAGAAACCGTCCTGATAGGCAAAAATTGACGCCCAGAAATTTTCCGTCCGGGCGATTTGCTCCAGAGCCCCCGCCTGCAGATAGGACGGATTGACCCCGACGTTACCCAGCAGGGTCTGCCATTGGCTGACCGCCGATGTCGCGACATCGTTGCCCGGATTGATACCCGCGCTCAGGTGGTCTCCGTGCCAGCTAATCCGGCGATCCATGAGCAGCACCAAAGCGGCGGTACCGAATGCCCCGCCCATCTGCAGCGCGAAATTAATCACGCCTGAGCCATAGCCCATCAGGGGCGGAGGCAATGAGCCTATGGCCCGGGACAGGGTCGGGGGCGGAAAGGATGCCATGCCCGCGCTCATCAGGGTAAGGGCTATCGCAATATAGAAGAACGACGTGTAGGCGTCCACCTGAGCGAACAAATACACCGCGAATATCGCAAACCCCAACCCGGGAAGAGTGATGTAGTGGGGCGGTACCCGGTCACTGAGCTTTCCCACGATCGGCACCAACAGTGCCAGCACCAGTGTGGATGGCAGAAACAGCATGCCCGCCGTCACTGGCCCGTAACCCAGGATGGTCTGAACAAACAGTGGCAGCAGGTACATGATGACGTAAAAGCTGCCCCCGAACAAAAAAAGGGCGAGACAACCCGCGAGGAACCCCTTGTGGCTGAAAATCGCGAGGTCCAGCAGGGGCAGTTTGGTACGCCGCTCCCACCAGATGAATCCGACGGCGAGAATTAGCGAGAATGCCAGCAGACCCTGAACTGAGCCGCTGTCCCAGCCCCAACGCTGACCGTTGGCGATGGCGGTCAGCAGGGCGAAGATGCAGGCAAACAGGCTGATGGCGCCGGACCAGTCGAAACGGGGCCGGGGCCCGGTTTGTTCCCGCCCTGGTAGGAAAAAATAACCCATCACAACGGCCACAAGACATGCCGGCGGCGCGACAAAAAACACATAACGCCAGCTCAGTGTTTCCACCAGCCAGCCACCGATGACCGTAGCCAGGGTCAGCGGCAGGCCCAGGCTCATACCGTAGATCGCGGTGGCCATACCCCTTTGCTGCGGCGGAAAAACCGAGAACATGGCTTCCATGGCCAATGGACGGATCAGCCCCGTCATCGCCCCCTGAACCACCCGAGCGGTCACAATCGCGCCCATGCTGGTGGCAAACCCACCCAGAAAAGACGCTGCGATAAAAGTGATCAGCAGGCCGATAAAGGTGGCTCGCTGGCCAAAGGCCTTTACCAGCCACGGGGCTATCAGCAAGGCCACGGTTGTCGCTGCCAGGAAGCCGGTGGAAATCCACTGTACCTCAACATCGCTCATTCCCAGGGAGCCCTTGATGTAGGGCGTAGCGACGTTGACGATGGTAATGGACATGCCCAGCGCCACCAGTCCGGTGAGCATAGTAAAGGTGACGAGCCATTTGTACTTGGGCCCGTAACGCTGGAACATCCTATCCAGTTGCGACATCGGGTTTCGGGGCCTCACAGAGGATTGGCAGCGTGGGATGGTGTCACATCAACCGGTCGTGAAAATACGGGCGCGTACGCCCGCACCGCTACAGTTTCAGGCTAAACAGAGAAGAGGAGACACTCCTCGTCGGTTCCGACGATTTAGCTACTGTCCTTCAGCGGTGCGTGGTCAGCATTGGTATCTGTACATGATCATGGACATTTACAGCCGCAAGATCGTGGCCTGGGAAATCCATGATGCTGAACCCGGTGAACTGGCCCAGAGACTGGTTGAGCGCGCCCTGTTGTGAGAGGGCTGCTGGCACAATCCGCTGGTTTTGCACTCCGACAGTAATAATGTCCACGCCAGAAATTCATGAACCAATCTGCCTTATATCCTGATCTGTCTATTACGAATGATCTGGTGCCCAAGAGTCAGCAACGATAACCTCTACTCGGAATCGTTGTTCCGAACGGTCAAATACTACTGCCCGGAATGGCTTTCAAAGAGCTTCCTAATTACGCATGTTGACCAGCTATCAAACCAGCCTTGGGCCGTACTGGAATCATATGGAACGTCAAGGAGCTAATGTCATGGCTCGCAATCCTATCCAGTTCCAGTCCGGCCTGTCACTGCCGGCGTTTCTCGACCAGTACGGCACAGAGGAACAGTGCCGGGCGGCTCTCTACCAGCATCGTTGGCCCAGGGGGTTCGTCTGCCCCGACTGTGGTAACACCACCGCCTGCCGACGCTTGCCCAGCAGTCAGGTGGTCGGCGATGGCCTGGGCTGCTTTCGAGCCTTCGAGTCCCCGGCCTAAACCCATGAGCGCCTCATCACCGCCGATGCCTTACCCGCTGCTGAAGCTGGCTGAGCCATATACGTAATCAGGAAGGGCTTTAAATTATTCACGGCGGTGCGTGAATGGATGCTGGCGTTCGAACATGCCTACAACAAACGGCATCTGCACAGCGGCATCCGGTTCGTAACGCCAGCCGACCGGCATCGTGGCATCGATCATGAGCGACAAGTGCACTGGACACTGGTTTGTGAAAGAGCAAAGCGCCGGAATCCTCGGCGCTGGTCTGACAACACCCGGAAATGGGAGATCACAGGACCGGTATCGCTCAGTACTGGCAAACTGCAGGAAATTGAGCGCAACAAACTGGCTGCTTAAGCGCAGTCATATGGACAACTGGGTTAAAAATCGCCGTTTGTACGAATTATGACGCAGTATATGTACCAGATTTCCTACATTTTGGCCGTCGACAACAATAGTGCACAGAACAACTCAATTTCCGGGAAAACAGCGCAGCAATAGTCATCGGTGCCCGCTTTATTCTAGCGCACCTCAGTGCACCGGAGTGGCCCGATTCAAAGCCACTGTCTTGTTAAAATTCAACGGGTTGCACGGCTCGCATTGCTTTTCCAGGCCTTGACGGCATGAATCGTGCCGGCGATGCTTATAGTCTTATTTCGTTAAATTACTTCGGTGACGTCGGTAAACTAGGGACTGTTGACGTTTTCAAATAAGGCATTGAATAAAAGAGAAAAATCGTAATATTAAGGTTCCTATACCACCCATAAAACGAGTTTTCCATGCCCCGACTCATGCTCAGTGATGAGCACTGGTCGAAGTTAAAAGGAATGATGCTTCAAGAAAATATTTATAACAAGCGCGACTTGCGGATGATGGTCGAAGGCATGTTTTACCGACTGCGGGTGAGTTGTCCGTGGCGAGATTTACCTTCTTGTTTCGGTCGATGGAACTCAGTGACAGTGGAAAGATTCACGAACAGATTAAAAAAAGGTGCCACCGCCGTGATTCCAAGAAGGTCAAATTCGGTCATAGGTAATGCGGATATGGGTTGGTCGTTATATCGCCACCGTCATTTGGTGGAAAATGCGTTTGCACGCTTGAAACATTTTCGTGGGCTGGCGACGCGCTATGACAAATTGAAACGCAACTATCAGAGCGGCGTTGCCATGGCTTGTGGGTTTTTATGGTTGCCAATGCAATGAGACGTCAACAGATCCTAGGCTTTTCCTGGAGCCCAACGGCGTATCCGGGTCAGTGTTCTACTCATTGTAATGGCGTATTACATGATTTTTCCGCGTTATCCTTGTTTGATCGGGTCGCGATATTTGTGCGCCCATACGATTAAACGCGTAGGCTCCTCGTTCACAGTTAATTCATGGCGGGTAGTGGTTATGGCAACACTGTTTATTGTACGTCACGGGCAGGCGGCATTCGGGCAATCGAACTACGACTGCCTGTCGCTACTGGGCCATCAGCAGGCGCGCTGGCTGGGGGAGTATTTCGCGGAACGCGGCCTGACCTTCAGCTATGCCGTGGCTGGCGGACTGGCTCGGCAGCAGGATACCGCGAGTGAGATACTGGTTGGCATGGGCAATGATTCACTGACGGTGGCGACTCATCTTGGCCTGAACGAGTACGACGGCGAAGCGGTGTACACGGCCTACACCGGAAAGTGCAATCAGCATCTGCACCAGAAAGCCGATTTCAAGGATTACTGGCGTACCTTCCGGGCGGCGTACGAAACCTGGGTTGATGATGGCCTGGGCAATATCGGTGAAACATGGTCGGATTTTGGCGACCGGATTCAGGACTCATTGGCCCAGGCATGTGACGGGTGGGGGCGAGACGAGTGTATTCTGGTGGTGACGTCGGGAGGCGTAATCGGTCGAACCGTGAACGATTTGCTCAAAGGGCCGCCGCGGACGTCCATTGAGCTGAATTTCCAGTTCCGCAATGCCGCCTTCTGTGAAGTGATTGTGGGGCGCAGCGCCCAGCGACTGCTGAGCTACAACAGCATTCCCCATCTTGATCGCGACGGTCGGCGCGAGGCGATCACCCATGTGTAATTCTGCGCGTTGATTGATGCTTACCAACGGTAAAATGACGGTTCAGGCGCAGGCCAGATTCGCGGCGTGGGACTCACCCGGCACGGTAAAACAACAATAAATCAACACAACAGGAGGCTGTCATGACTAGCACCGATCCGTTTGCAACTCGCTATGAACAGCATTTTGGTGATCGCGTGATACGTTGCTATCAGCATCGCATGGATACAGTCACCACGTCGTTCAGCGAGGCCGCGGCTCGTGCCGCCGACTCGGACTGTCTGGGAGTGTAAGGGTGAACGCCTGAACTATGCTGACGTGGATGCTCGGACTCACAGTCTTCCGGGAAGTCTGTTCCGGCGCGCGTGCAGCTGATTTCCAAGGAACGGGTCAGCCATGTGGTTATGGTGCTGGAGATGTACAATCTTTCTTTGCCTGTTGCGATCCGACGTGTCTCACCATGATCTGAGTGACCAGCGAATTGGTGAGTTTGGCGGTTCGCCCATGCCCGAAACCACCATTAAAAAATTGCGCCAGCAACTGCACGACCTTGAACTGATTCACGCCTACGGCGCGACCGAAACGACCTCGCCTGTAACGATCCTGCCCGTAGGCGACGATGATCGTCACCCTAACAGTATTGGCACGGTTGTGCCGTGCGGCGACATCTGGGTGACGGACGAATATGGCCGCGAAGTCGGCGTGGGCCAGCCCAGCGAACTCTGGATTGGTGGACCGATGGTGGTGCCTGGCTATTGGCACAATCCGGAGGCCGACCAGCGGGAATTCGTGGCGGCCAATGGTGCTCGGGTGATATTGGCTCGATGGATTCACAGGGCTATGTGCGTATCTTTGATCATAATCAGGAAACCAGATTGACGAACTGACGACGCAGTTAACGCAAGCGACAGGGCAGGCGGACACCTTGGGTCAGCAGTGCGATGAGCCGACGTCAGACCTGAACACGGCGACCGCCAAGCAGACCGACGCGCACAATCGGATTGCGCAGCTGTCACAGGCAACCACAAACGAAGACACCCTGACGCAGCAGCGGGACGACTTGACCGCCACGCTGACTGCCACGAACCCACAGCAGACCGAAGCCAGCGCCGCGCCTGCCGATGCGCGCCGGGAAGTCCGGCAGCATCAATCTGCCCTAGCGTCGGCGATCGAGCAGCGCCAGTCTGTTACCGAGCAATACCAACAGACACGTGAGCAGCTTGCGCTAAAGCAAACTCGCAGTCAGTCTGCTACCGAGACCATCAACGAGCTGAAAGCCCGGATGGCGTAGGAAAAAGCGGCCACCAATAACCTTCAGTCGCGGCTGCAATCCTTGAGTCATGAGAGCGAAAGTTTGGTGTCGCGGCTGGAAGATAGCACCATTGTGATCAAGCTGCCGGAGAGCACCGTGTTTGATTCCGGTTCTGCCTGAATCGGCAAAGCCGGCTTGCATATCCTGACGTTGCTCGCTGATGCACTGGAAAGATTTCCGGATCGCTAGATTAATACTCAGGGGCACAGCGAAAGCTGCTCCACTGCTCCTGCCTTGCGGATTTTGTATACGACTAACAAAGAGTTATCGGCGTCATCCGCGTCATCCGCGTCGTCAGCGGTGCGAGTGCTCAGAGAGGCCGGTATCGACCCCAGCCGGATGCCGACACTGGGTTTTAGGAATACCCAACCGCTGATTAAGGAAACCGAAGTCGTCAGTCGTCGGAAAAAGCGACGTATCGAGATGCTGTTGTATCCGTCTCAGTTCAAAATAGAAACTTACCGACCGGCCAGCCGTGAGCCGGCCCGGTAGTGGTCTCGTCCAAAGCTACCGGACGGCTGATTAATAGTTCGACGGAAAGAGTGCACGCAGCGCCTCTTCGTCTCGTTCTTTCTTGAACGGGTGGTTGGTGCCGACCAGACGTGCGCGACTCGCCGCTGGCCTGTCTTCGATAAGGTCGAAACAACGCTTGATATTGGGAAATGCCGCCAGTAGATTACCATCGCCTGAAAACGCACGTTTCGCCATGTTGATCCAGCCCCAAGAAGCTATGTCAGCGATAGACTAGTCATTGCCAACGATGTATTTCTGGCCGTTCAGGTGATCTGCCAGTACCTGGTAGTGACGTTCGGCTTCCCGACGATAGCGGTTGACAACGTAGGGTGGTTTTTCCGGAGTCGCGAGTTGAAAGTGCACCGCCTAACCGGAGAAGGAACCAAGGCCCGTGCCGATGAAAGAAAGCCAAAACAGCAGTTCCCCGCGATTTTCTGGCGCGCCGTTAAAGCGCCCGGTTTTCTCGGCGAGATACAGTAAAATGGCGGTGGAATCGAAAACTCGCACGGCGTTTCCACCCGGGCCGTTGGTATCCACAATCGCGGGCTGATTCGCCTACCGACACAATAGATTAAGGTAGGCTATTATGACGAGGACGGCAGACACGCGCTCAGCTCGCGGAGTGCCTCAGGGCCCAGTAATTTCGCCGTTGTTGGCGAATATCTATCTCCACTATTGTATGGATCTCTGGATCAACCAGTGGCGCAAGCGGCAGACCTCGGGCGATGTTATCGTCGTAAGGTACGCCGATGACGCGGTACTGGGCTTTCAGAGAAAAGACGATGCGGAGGCGTTCCTGAGTCAGCTGCACCCGAGGTTGGATTGCTTTGGACTGTCGCTCAACGAGGACAAGACGAAGCTCATCCGCTTTGGACGCTCTGCCCGGAAGGACGGTGCGACAGCAGGGCGACCAAAGCCTGAGTCGTTCGATTTTCTGGGGTTCACGCACAGCTGTGCGGTTTTGCGTGATAGACGGACGTTCATGTTGCTGCGGCAAACATCTGTGAGCCGCACGCGACGAACGCTGCATAGCGTAAAGGACGGGTGGAAGGCTCTGGATGAAGGCGTTACGGCGCCGCAGCCAGCGCTACCGTCTCGTGTGGGCGCGCTTCGGTCAGTTCTTGCGAGACGCTCCGCCACAACCCAGAGCTGTGCATCCTTGGCCAAACAAACGATTTGACGGTATACACTCAAGATAGGAGCCGCATGCGTGAGTAGCGCACGTACGGATCTAGGGGGTGCCGGGTGACCGGCATTCCTACTGCGACCGTTTCAACAACATTGCACATCCGCCGTTGATGCGGCGTATTGCTTCTCGCTTTGGAGACAAACGGGTGCTTTCGCTGATTCGTAGGTCTCTTCGGGCTGGCATCCTCGGTGAGGATGACAAAGCTCGCAAGACAATTATTGGTATGCCTCAGGGAGGCGCGGACTAGCCAGATCAGGCCGGGGTCGTTCACCCGCTTCCTCGGGCGGTCAATCAGAATGTCGTGGTTGACGCGGTCAAAGAACCTGGACAGGTCCACATCGACCACTGTGTGGCGACCTTGCTGGACATATCGCTGGGCGGCCAGAACGGCATCGTGGGCTCGGCGGCCCGGGCGAAAGCCGTGACTGTGCTAGCTGAAGGTGGGATCGATCAGAGGTTGCTGCACTTGCAGCAGTGTCTGTTGAATCAGACGGTCGGTCACGGTGGGGATGCCCAGTTCCCGCTCACTTCCGTCCGGTTTCGGGATGCCTACCCGACGGACGGGCTGTGGCCGATAGGAACCCTCCAGAAGTTGTTGGCGAATGCCGAGCCAAACCCATCTCAGGTGTTCGGCTGTCTGGCTTATGTCCAGACCGTCGACACCCGCCGCTCCCTTGTTAGCCTTTACGCGCTTCCATGCCCGTTGCATATTTTCTCGTGCGAACGCCTGCTCCAGCAGGCCTCGCCCTGCGCCCTCCGGTTCTCGTCGCGGGAGTCCTGTTTCATCGCTGATCACGTCCGGCAAGGCTTCACCTTACCGTTGCGTGACCCGCCCCGCTGGCATCTGATACCTGACAAACCTCATCGACAAGACGTTTGACGTTCCTTCTCGTTCGGCCCTTCGCTCCATGCTGGAACTACTACGGCCTCTGCTGACTTCTCACTCCACGCTTCCTCCCCACGGGCGGCCGGGCCACCTGGGGGCGCGTTTTTCGTTGAATGCCGTCATACCCTCTTTGGCATCCTCGGTCAGGGCCATGGTTGCAAGCTGGGTTTCGGTGTAGGCGATCGCCTGTTCAAAGCTCATATCCTCGATAGCTTTCATGGCGTACTTGCCCCGGCGAATCGCGGTGGGTGACTTGTCCGTCAGGCGTCCGATCAGCCAGTCCACCCTGGTATCCAGCTCTTCCGGGGCCACCACGTGGTTCAGCAGGCCATGCTCAAGGGCCACATCCGCCGTAAAGGGCTCGCCGGTCAGGGTCCATTCCCGCAGTACCCGCCGGGGCACCAGCCGCTGCAACAGACTCAGCACCTGCATGGGGAACAGCCCTACTTTCACCTCTGGCAGACCAAACTTCACCCCACTGTGAGCCACGGCGAGATCCGCCATGCACAGCAGGCCCATGCCGCCGGCCATGCACACACCATTGACCCGGGCAATGCAGGGGGTGGTAGTGTTGACGGCGAGGCGAAACAAGTCCGCATAGTCAGCATTGGGCTGGGAGTAATCGAAGGCAAAGCCCTGTCCCGGCTGCAGGTCGCCACCGGCACAGAAAGCCTTCTCGCCAGCGGCGGTGAGGACAATAACTCGGATCCCCAAGTCCTGCTCCGCGCGCAAATACCCTTCGCGGATACCGGCAATGACGTCATCGTTGATGGCGTTGCGTTTGTCCGGGCGGTTGATGGTAATCCACAATGCCTGATCCCGCTGCTCCAGCAGGACAACCTTTTGCTCTGTCATGTCTTGCTCCTAATTCATTCCGGACTGGCGTCGCCGGTGTCGACTTCGGCAATGATCTTGCCAGCGGTGACCTGTTCCCCTTCGCTGACGGTCAGCGACCGGAGCGTGCCGGCCACCCGGGCCACATGGACATGCTCCATTTTCATGGCTTCCAGCACGATCACCGCCTGACCGGCACTCACCGCATCTCCTTCGGCTGTATGCACGGCTACCACCCGGCCATTCATGGAAGCACGTATAGTGGTGTCGCCGTCCGCATCCGCACCCTTGGCCGCGGCTTCGTGTGTATGGTCCTCCACATCGTAGGACTCACCCCGGTAGCGGAAGTACAGCCGGCTGTGACTGCGGATCATACGGGCAACCTCGGAAAGCCCGTCACTGGTAAAACGCACCCGGCTGCCATCGACGGCATCCAGGGTGAGTTCGTGACTGGCGTCATCAAGGGTCACACGGAAGCGGGCGTCACCCAGATTACTCACCAGGGCATCGGCGGCTTCTCCGTCAACGCTGAAACGGAAGATAATGGGCAAGCAATGGGTAATGCTGCTGATCGAGCCTCCATAGCTGCCGACGGCGTCGGTGACGTACAGCAGTGCCGCCGCCAGGACCCGGGCCCGGGTATCGGCGGCAGCGTCCCGCTGCAGTAATTCCTCGCCGTGGTCGCCGACAAAAGCCGTGGTGGCCGCCCCGGTAATGAAGGTGGGATGCCGCAGGCAGGCTCCCAGAAAGGCCTGGTTGGTTTCCACGCCCAGGGCAACGGCATCTTCCAGGGCGTTGGCAAGCTTGCGGCGGGCCTCTTCACGGTCGCTGCCAACACTGATCAGCTTGGCAATCATGGAATCGTAGAAAGGGGAAATCTCGGAACCGGACTCGACCGCATCCTCCACGCGAATATTGTCCGGCATCTGCCACAGGGCCATGGTGCCGCTCTGGGGCATGAAGTCCGCTTTCGGGCTCTCCGCACACAGCCGCACCTCGATGGAATGACCGCTGATCCGCACCGCCTCCTGGGTCAGCGCCAGGGGCTCGCCGGCGGCTACCCGCAACTGCAGCTCCACCAGATCCAGGCCGGTAATGGCTTCGGTGACCGGATGCTCCACCTGCAGACGGGTGTTCATTTCCATGAAATAGAAACGGCCATCGGCATCCAGCAGGAACTCCAGGGTACCGGCGCCTTCGTAGCCGATCGCCTTGACCGCCTTGACCGCGGTCTCACCCATCTGCGCCCGCAGTTCAGGACCGACCGCGGGGGACGGTGCCTCTTCTACCATTTTCTGGTGCCTGCGCTGGATGGAGCAGTCCCGCTCCCCCAGGTAAATGGCGTTGCCGTGGCGGTCCGCCAGGATCTGGATCTCGATATGGCGCGGGTTGATAATGGCCCGTTCCAGAATCACATCCGCATCACCAAACGCACTCTGGGCCTCGGATCGGGCACTGGCCAGAGCCGCGGAAAACTCCTTGGCCGTGGCCACTAGGCGCATACCACGGCCGCCGCCACCGGCGGTGGCCTTGACCATCACCGGGAAGCCGACGAAGTCGGCTTCCCGCATCAGCCGTTCCTCGCTCTGGTCTTCCCCCTGGTAGCCCGGCACACAGGGCACCCCTGCTTCCATCATCAGCTTCTTGGCGCGGGCCTTGTGACCCATGGCCACCATGGACTCGGCGGAGGGGCCAATGAAGGTCAGACCGGCTTCTTTGCAGGCGGTCACCAGCTCCGGATTTTCCGCGAGAAAGCCGTAACCGGGATGAATGGCGTCGGCTCCACTGGTTCTGGCAGCGGCAACGATCCGGTCAATCCGCAGGTAGGATTCGGAAGGCAGGGCATCGCCAATGACCACAGCCTGATCCGCCGCCTGCACATGGCGGGCATCGCGGTCAGCGGTGGAGTATACGGCAACGGTACGATAGCCCATGGCCCGGGCGGTGCGGATAACCCGCAGGGCAATCTCGCCACGGTTGGCCACCAGGACCTTGGTGAAGGGCGTGGATTGGTTCTGGGAAGTTTTTTTCATAGCCTCAGTGCACCATAAGAAGTCTGTTAGCGGGTGACGGCCGCGGCGGCGGCCACAGGGTTCCAGGCCAGCGCCGAATCAGGGCCGGGCGACACCGAACTGCATCATCTGGGGTTGGCGCTGCTCCGATTCCCGACACACGGACAGGACATAGGCCAGCACCGATCGGGTTTCGGTGGGGTCGATGACACCATCATCCAGCAGGCGGGCGCTGGTGGTGAATACATCCATCTGGCTCTTGAAGGTGTCGATGATTTTCTTCTCCATGGCATCCAGCTTGCCCTGATCCACCTCGCCGGTTTTGCGCATCATGGCGGCGGAGGTGACGTTGGTCATGGTACTAGCGGCCTGCTCCGGGCCCATAACCGCGGTCTTGGCGTTGGGCCAGGCAAAACAGAAGCGGGGCGCGAAGCCACGGCCGCACATACCATAGTTACCGGCGCCGAAAGAGGCGCCGCAGTAGATGGTGACTTGGGGCACTGTGGCGTTGGTCACAGCCTGGATCATTTTGGAGCCGTGCTTGATGATTCCCGCCTGTTCATACTCCTTGCCCACCATGAAGCCGGTGGTGTTGTTGAGATAGATCAGCGGGGTCTGGGACTGGCAGCAGGCCTGGATGAAATGGGTCACCTTGGAGGCACCGGCCACGTCGATAGGGCCGTTGTTGGTGATGATGCCCACAGGATGGCCTTCCAGGGAAGCGTGTCCGCAGACGGTGGCGGAGCCGTAGTTGGCGCCGAATTCGAGAAAATAGGAGTCGTCCACCAGACGCGCGATGATTTCCTTCATGTCCACCGGGCGCTTGTAGTCCATGGGCATCAGGCCCATGAGCTCACTGGCATCATAACGGGGCGCGGCGGCGGCGCGGGTCCGGGTCTGGGGAACCTGGTCGTTCCAGTCCAGTTTGGCGACAATCTCGCGGACCATGCGCAGGGCATCACGGTCGTCCTCTGCAAGGTAATCTCCCAGACCGGAAATGCTGGTATGCATCTCTGCACCCCCCAGCTCCTCCTCAGTGGCAACCTCGCCGGTGGCGGCCTTCAGCAGCGGCGGGCCAGCAAGGAATGCACGGGAGCGGTCGCGGACCATAATGATGTAGTCGGACAGACCGGTCTGGTAAGCGCCGCCAGCGGTGGAGGAGCCGTGGGTGACGGTTATCACCGGTAGGCCAGCGGCAGAAAACCGGGCCAGGTTGGCGAACAGGGTGCCACCGTGGATGAACTGCTCCACCCGGTACTTGAGCAGGTTGGCACCAGCACTTTCCACAAGCTGTACATAGGGCAGCTTGTTCTGCAACGCCAGCTCCTGGACCCGCAGCTGTTTCTCCAAGCCCATGGCCTGAAGCGCGCCGGCATCAATACCCGAGTCGTTGGCGGCAATCATCACCCGGACTCCGGACACGTAGCCGATACCGGCCACCACGCCGCCACCGGGAACACTCTGCTCTAGGTCCGGGGTATCCAGCCCGAATCCGGCCAGGGTCGACAATTCCAGAAACGACGCGCCCGGATCCAGGACCAGGGCAATGCGTTCACGGGGCAATAGTTGACCCCGTTTCTCGAAACGCTCCTTGGAGGATTCCGATTTCAGGCGGGTACGATTTCCCAGTTCCCGAACGCGATCCAGCACCTTGCGCATGCCTTCGGCGTTCTCCCGGAAAGTCTCGCTACCAACAGAAACTTTTGATTCGATGACTGCCATAATCGTGATGATCCCGGTTCGTGACTTTTCTCTAAGATAAATTTGATCAATCGATTGGTCAATACTAGAATCCCAAAAAGCCTCACCAATGCCAAATTAACCAAAACAAGGTATACCAATGATCAAGCTCTACCACTGCATGAACGCCCGCTCTTTCCGCGCGCTGTGGACCATCGAGGAGCTGGGGCTGGAATGCGACCTCCAGATGCTGCCTTTCCCGCCGCGAATGTTTAAACGCGAGTATCTCGACATCAATCCCCTGGGCACGATACCGGCCCTGTTTGACGGCGATACCTTCATGACCGAGTCTGCCGCCATCGCCCAGTACCTGTCGGCGCGCCATGGCGACGGCAAGCTGGACGTGCCAGTGTCAGACGCCCGTTATGGCCCCTACCTAAACTGGCTGCACTTTGGCGAGGCCACCCTCACCTTCCCCCAGACCCTGGTGCTGCGTTACACCCGCCTGGAACCCGAAGAACGCCGGGTGCCCCAGGTGGCAGAAGACTACAAGAAATGGTTTCTGGGCCGGCTGCGAGCCGTCGAGCGGGCCTTGGAAAAGCGGTCACCCTGGCTGCTAGGAGACACCTTCACGGCGGCGGACGTCTCCGTGGGTTACGCCCTGATGTTGGCGGATCAGCTGGACATGACGGACGAATTCACCTCCGGCATCGCAGCCTACTGGAAGCGGCTCCAGGAACGCCCTGGGTTCCAGCAGGCTCTGGAGCACCAGACCCGGGCAGCCAGAGCCCAAGGCATTGCCTGACGCGCTACCGAACCAGATCATGCACCACGGGTATCGGTCTGTCTAAGCTCCGCCAGGAACGCCAGAATGGCGTCATTGAAGACGTCGTTCTGATCCCCTGACACCATATGCCCTGCGTCGCTGACGTCCACCGCACGGGAGCCTGGAATCAGCTCCAGAAAATCCTCCACGCCTTCATCGCTGACCACGTCACTGAGCTTGCCTCGCACCAGCAGGCTGGGCACACGGACCGAACGCGCTGCATCCCGCATGCGTTCAATATTGCTCGCCGACGAGGGTGTGCGATCACTGCGGATGAATGCCGGGTCCCAGTGCCAGTAGAGGCGCTCGTCCTCACCGACTCGCAGGTTTTTGCGCAAACCGTCGGATTTGGGCGCACGGGGACGATGGGGCATGTAAGCATTCACCGCCTCAACCACCTCGTCATAGGAATCAAACCCGTCGATGTGCGCCGACATGAACTGACGGATGCGCTGCACCCCTTCCGGCTCCACCCGGGGCACGATGTCCACCAGCACCAGGCCCTTGACCCGGTCTTCACCCAGACCCGCAGCGGCCAGCAATGAGCTCATACCACCCAGGGATGCGCCGATCAGTACCGGGGCCTGATCCAGGTCCGCGAGAATCGCCTCTTCATCCGCCACAAACCGGTCAAGACCGTAATTGCCGTCCACCGCCCACTCGCTCTCGCCATGACCGCGCATGTCCACGGTCATGGCGTAGTAGCCGTTACTGGCCAGGGTCCGGGTCAGGGCCCCCCAGGAGTGGCGGGTCTGACCTCCGCCGTGGAGCAGCACTACCGGCTGCGCACCCGGTTCGCCGGCCACATCCGCCGCCAGTGTCAGACCATCGGCACCCTTCAGATATTTGCGTTCCATAATGTCCTCGGTTCCGGAAACGATTGACAATAATGCCTCAACCATGACCTCAAATGCCAGACGATTGTGCCAATGCTCCCGGAATTTAGTTCGTATAATCAATCAGATGTTTTACATACCGTGCGTTGTTACATCGATTTTGGAATAGACCTCATCCCAATAAAGACCCGACAGATCCTCAACCGTCTCCACGTCCTGCACCAGCTCCACCCAGCGGCCGAGAATCTCGCGAAAATCGGCAGTCATCCGTTCACTGTTGGCCACGCCCCGCTCCGTCTTATAATACTCGGCCATGGGGTCGATATCCTTCTCAACGAAATCGCACACTGAAGCCATGAGCTCCGGGGCCGAGATCACCACACAGTCAACAACGCCCTGGCTCAGGGCTTCAGCGGCTTCATTGGATGACAGTGTCACCGACACAGCGCCAAAGGCCTCGGCCCAGCGTGACCAGTGAAAACCAGCGACCCGCAGCCGAGTGCCCTTGAGCTCATCCATCGTGGTGACCTTGCGGGTGCAGGTCAGCCCGTACTGGGAGCTGCCGGCATTGGCGGTCATGACCTGATTCTGCTTGGCCATGTCCTGCTGGCATTCCGGGCAGTTCAGGAACACAAACTCCGCCATGGCACCAACATAGGCGTAGCCTTCACGACCACGGACTTTGTCATCCTGCAGGTGCAGCAGCATGGAGGATTCCGCAACCAGGTTCATGTTTGGAAACTGCCGTGGAAAGTAGGGGGGTCAGGACGTAACCGATGTCCGCCATGCCATCACTAACGCCAATGGGGGTTTCCACGAAGTTGAGCAATGACAGAGCGTATACCTTGACGCTGAGTTCACCATCGGTCAGTTCTTCGACCCGTTCAGCGTATTTTTTGCCGGCGACACCCAAGTCCGGTCCTGGGGGAAAACCCATGGCGTATCTCAGTTCTCTTGCCTGTGCCGCAGAGACCCCAATCAGGCCTGCGCCGAGCACGGTGGCCATCACTATGCCCGCAACCGATTTTGTTTGAACATGGTAAACCTCTCATTGTTGGTATTCTGTCGCCCGGGCTACAGGCCCCAGGCCCGCGCCTGTTCGGCGGGGACAGGGATGTCCAGCTCCAGCAGCACCTGGGAATAGGTTTTCGCCTGGGGATCAAGGTGCAGGGAGCTGACGCCACCACCGTCCAAGGATTCCGCCAGCAGGAAATTGATACCGGCGATTCCCGGCAGGGTGTAGCCATGTACCTCGCCCTGGGTCAGCTGACTGAAGCATGCCTTGACCCGTTCCGGGGTAAGGCTGGCACGAATTACATCGAAATAGTCCCGGTGACGGGCGATCACCCCAATGTTGGCGTAATTGCCCTTGTCGCCGCTGCGGGCCACCGCCAAACGGATCAGCGGCACACTGACCGTGTTGCCGGTTATCTCCGCCGGCGCCACCGCAGCAGGGGCGCCGCCGGGCTGACCCTGGCCCCGAGTATGGGCGTGAGGCACCGTGACCGGCTCGCCGTCCACCTTCACATCAACGCTGACCTGGTTCTTGTCGATCAGACTGGAAAACAGTCCTACTACCGGCGTTGGCCGGGGCCGGCCGGGGGCCAGACCCGTCACCGCCGGCGCCATGGACAGGGCTGCCCCCACAAATTCCCGGGAAAACGTGTCAACGCCCTCACGGCGGGGGTGATGAACACTCAAACGCAGCACCACTTCCCGGCTCTGACGGGCTTCGGGGCGGGCGTTATCCCCGAACATGGATTCCGCTCCTACCACCTGCAGACCGGTCTTGCTGTAGTCGCCCAGGCCCTCGTCGGCGAGCATAGCCGCGGTGCGGTTGAGTATCGCCTCGCCCATGCGCCGGGCCTTGGCTGCCGCATCCCGACCCACGATCACGAAGCTGCCGATGCAGGCAAAGCCTCCCAGATAGGTGGCGCTGACCTTGCAGGTAGCGGTGGGCTCACGGCCGCGGGCGCCCTCGATCCGCACCCGATCTTCCCCCACCTGGGTCATGGTGACCTCGGTGAAGTCGCAGATAACGTCCGGCAAGATGTAGCTATGAGCATCCCCGATCTCATACAGCATCTGCTCGCCGACGGTCAGCACCGATACCAGGCCACCGGTCTGTGGCGGTTTGGTCAGCACGAAGCTGCCATCGGCGGAGACTTCCGCGATGGGAAAGCCGGTGTTTTCCCAGCCAGCCTCGGTGTCTTCCCAGTCAGTGAAGTTACCACCGCTGGTCTGGGCGCCACACTCGATCAGATGGCCCACCAGGCCGCCGGCCGCCAGACGGTCGTAGTCGTCCGGGGTCCAGCCAAATTCATGAATCAGCGGGCCCACGGCGAGTGCGCTGTCGACGCAGCGACCGGTGATCACAATATCGGCACCCGCATCCAGGGCCGCGGCAATGGGGAAGGCGCCCAGATAGGCGTTAACGCTCATCACCTTATCCGGCAGGGGCTCACCGGTTTCCGTTTCCCGCAGGTCGGCACCACGGAGCTCATCGGCCCGGGGCAGCAGATTGTCTCCCTCCACGGTACCGATTTTCAGGCTTACACCCGCCTCCTGCACCAGCTCTTCCAAGGCCTTGCGACAAGCCTGCAGGTTGACGCCACCGGCGTTGGCGATAATGCGAATCTTGCGGTCAGCGATGCGCCGGACCCAGGGCTTCATCAGGCGTTCGATGAAGTCCGTGGCGTATCCGGCCTCGGGATCCCGGGACCGAGCCTTGACCATGATCGACATGGTGATTTCCGCCAGATAGTCGAGAATGAGGTAGTCAATCCCGCCATATTCCAGCAACTGTTTCGGGCCCAGGGAGGTGTCACCCCAATAGCCGGAAGCGCCTCCGATTTTTACAACCCTGTCTGATTGTTCTGCCATAACCACTCCGTTACAGGCCAAGTTGACGGACCGCCAGATCTTTCATGATTTCTTCGGCACCACCGCCGATGGCGTTGACCCGCACTTCGCGGTAGATACGCTCGGACTTGCTGCCCCGCATATAGCCAGCGCCACCCATAATCTGCACCGCCTCCCGCGCACAGAACTCCATGGTGAGGGTGGACTGGTTCTTGAGCAGGCACACACCCGCCACCGGGTTCTGGCCGTTTTCCACCTGCCAGGCCAGCTTTTCCAGATAGGCCTGGGTGGCCTCGATGCGCATGTGCATGTCCGCCAGCTTGTGGCGTACCACTTGATGCTGGATCAGGGGCTGGCCGAAGGTATGGCGCTGGCGGGCATAGTCCACCACTTCATCAAAGCAGGCTCGGGCGAAGGCGGTGCAGCCGGCCGCCATGAAAATGCGCTCAAAGTTGAAGTTCTTCATCATCAGCTTCGAACCCTGATTTTCCTCCCCCAGCAGGTTGCCCACCGGCACCCTGCAGTTATCGAAATACAGGGTGGCGGTGTCGGAACACCACCAGCCCATCTTGCGATCCAAGGGGGTGCGACTGAAGCCCTCCCGATCACGCTCGATCAGCAGCAGGGAGATGCCCTTGTGGCCGGGTTCGCCGGTGCGCACCGCCACGGTGTAGTAATCCGCGCGCATGCCCGAGGTAATGAAGGTTTTTGAGCCGTTAACAATGTAGTGGTCGCCATCCCGCTTCGCGGTGGTGCTCAGGGCTGCCACGTCGGAGCCGCCGCCGGGCTCGGTAATGGCCAGGGCACTGATGGCCTCACCGGACAGGATCGACGGTACCACACGCTGTTTGAGGGCCTCGGAACCGGCCTTGATGATAGGCGGAGTACCTATATTGTGACTCAGCAGGCTTGCGGAAAGACCGCCCACGCCGGGGCGGGCGATTTCTTGGGCGGCAATGATGACATAGAACAGATCCGCCTCCACACCACCGTACTGCTCCGGATACCCCAGGGGGATCAAGCCGATAGCAGCAGCCTTGCGGTACAGTTCCCGCGGGAAACTGCCGGCTTCGTCCCAGTCCGCGGCATGGGGCTCGATTTCCTTGCTGACAAAACTGCTGAGGCTGTCCCGAAACGCCTCGTGCTCCGCGGTGTAATAGGGGCTGTTAACAGACATACATTTTCCTCTGGAATAGTCGGACTCATTGGTATTGTTTGCGCAGTTCCCGCTTGAGCACCTTGCCGGTGGCGGTGCGGGGAAGTTCGTCCAGTATAATCAGGTGTTTGGGAATCTTGAATCGGGCCAGATGCTCACCGCAGTAATCCCGCAGTTCATTCAGTGTCAGGGCCTCGCTGGCGGCGGACACCACCAGCGCCATGGGGACCTCCCCCCATTTGTCATCGGCGACGCCAATCACCGCCACATCCTTCACTTTGGAATGACGGTAGAGGACTTGCTCCACTTCCGTGGGGTAGATGTTCTCGCCCCCGGAAATCAGCATGTCCTTCTTGCGATCGACAATGTAATAGAAGCCCTCCTCATCCTGACGCGCCAGGTCACCGCTGTGGAACCAGCCATTACGCCAGGCTTCGTCGGTGGCTTCCGGTCGTTTCCAGTACTCGATGAACATGCCGGGTCCCCGCAAGACCAACTCGCCGGTGTCGCCCCGGGCCACATCTTGGTCATTCTCATCCACGATCCGCATCTGGACATGAATCAGCGGCTTGCCCACGGAACCGTTTTTGCGCACTGCATCCTCGTTGGTCAGCACGCAGGCGCTGGCGGTGGTTTCGGTCATGCCAAAACCTTCCAAGAACTGGAAACCGCGTTTCTGGAAGAACTCGATGACCGGAATCGGACAGGGTGCGCCACCGGACAGCAGGACTTTCAAGGACGACAGATCGTAATCATCGAAATCCGGCAACTGGCTGAGCACCAGCCACATGGCCGGCAGTACGAACAGCATGGTGACCTTTTCTCGCTCCACTTCCCGCAGCAGGGCCTGGGGATCAAACTGGGCTTGCAGCACGATGGTGGCACCACAATAAAGCATGGGCAGGGTATAGATCGCCAGACCCCCGATATGGAACAGCGGCGCCACGGTCAGGGTGCTATCGCTCTGACTGAAGGCCAGGGCGCTCATCTGGGTATTGACCGCAATCCAGGTGGGATTGGCGTGGCTGCACAGGACGCCCTTGGGATTGCCAGTGGTGCCGGAGGTGTACATCATCATTAGGGGATCGTCCTGACCCACCTCCTCACCTGCCTCGGCATTGTCCGCATCGGCCAGGCATTCCTCATAATCCGAATCCGAGTCCGCTCCGCGGACTCCGTCACCGCACTCGCCATTGACCGCCATGGCGAAAGTAATGGGGGTTTCCTCGCGAATGGGCTCGATCAATCCCAGAAAACGGGCGTGGTAGACGATTACCGACGCTTCCGCATCATTAATGATGAACAGCAACTCCCGCGGACTGAGGCGAAAATTCAGCGGTACCGCGATGGCACCCAACTTGGCGCAGGCGAAAAAAACCTCCAGAAAAGCGTTGCTGTTCACCATCAGCAGGGCCACCCGGCTGCCCTTGCCGATACCGCGAGCCGCCAGAATCGACGCGGCACGGTTGACCCGGTCATTGAGCTGATCGTAGGTCACCCGCTTGTCATCGTAGATAATGGCTTTTTTGGTAGGTTTAGACCAGGCATGGAAACGGAGCCAATCACCGATACCGCCCAGGTAATGGGTGCTCTTGCTGGCATCCTTCAGGTTTTGTTGTGTCATTGCAGAGTACCTTCCTCAGTCATTGGCGCCCGGACCCGGGCCGGGTCAAACGATAGCAGTGGCCACTACTGCTGACTTGTGTGAACTGGCTGCGACCAATCCCGGGGCAGGCGCCGGCAATGGACTTCCAGGCATCCACGGCGGCTGCACTCGTATCCGCAGTCGCCGCGATCCGGCCACGATCTCCCGCGGCGGCAGACCATAGACCCTGCGGATGGAATGGCTGAAATGGGTGGAGTCCGGGTATCCAGTCTGCAGCGCAATATCGGTCAGGCTTGCGTCACTCCTGACGTGGTACAGAAGGTTCCGTGCCCGCCGCCAGGCCCGGTACTTCCGCAGGGGGACGCTCGTTTCCGACTTGAACAGGTGCAAAAAGCGGGAGAACGACAGCCCCTCAGCACGGGCAAGATCGACCGCACTGCCGGCTTCCGCGCTGTCATCACAGACCAGGTCCAGCACCCGGCGAATCCGCGGATCCAGACTCCGTGCTGGCAGGGATTTCCCCAGAAACAGATCGTCAAAATTCTCCGTGGGCAGGTCGGACTCCGCGTCCGCCTGCTGCAACCGGGCAAAGCCTCGGAAAACCCGCTCCAGCAATGTCGGCTCATGGCCGGCACCCAGCGAGTGACGGATGCAACGTTCAACCGCCAACATATCGGTGCTTTCAGGTTCCACCATGACCACGCCGATCTGACGTTCCAGGGCACGAATCCGGTGGGGTGTGTAGGGCGGCACCCATACCAGCCGGCGCTGATGCCACTGGCCGCCAAAACTAACCTGCAGCGGCGCATGGGTCGAGGCGTAGAGCGTCGCCGAGCCAAAGTTGCGGATGCCCGGGCAACCCAGCAAACCGAAATAGAACACACGATTCCGGCTCACGAGCATGACCCGCCGGTCAAAGTGGCGGGTATCGGAAGTGACACTCATATGCTTTACCCTTTTGTTGTTTGAGGCACAGAGCAATCCGGTACCACCGGAGTATGCTTTGCAGTTCACCCCACCAAGGTTAAACCTAACACTTGGTCAAATTCAAGAAAGCTGTTAGAATTATTTGACCGATCATTTGGTAATGTTCGTAACGACGACCGGACCCAATCCGAAAAGACGCCGATCAAGAAGGCCACACTGACCCGAACTGTCCACAATAACGGAGCACGTCATGCGTTACAGCACCGAACACAAAAGCCTTTACGAATCCGTACGCAAGTTCGTGGCGGATGAAATCAATCCTTACGTAGACCAGTGGGAAGAAGAAGGCATTTTCCCCGCCCATGAGCTTTTCAAGAAAATGGGTGACAAAGGCTTCCTCGGCATCACCAAGCCGGCAGAATTAGGTGGCATGGGTCTGGACTGGAGTTACGATCTGGCCTTCTGCGAAGCCCTGGGGGAAGTGAACGGCGGCTCCATCCCCATGGCGGTAGGTGTGCAGACCAACATGGCGACGCCAGCCCTGGCCAAAATCGGCTCCGACGAGCTGCGCCGTGATTTCCTAGTACCGGCCATCACCGGTGAATACGTGGCCTGTATCGGGGTTTCCGAGCCGGGAGCGGGGTCCGATGTAGCCTCCATCAAAACCACCGCCCGCAAGGACGGCGATGACTACATCATCAACGGCGGCAAAATGTGGATCACCAACGGCACCCAGGCGGACTTCATGTGCCTGCTGGCCAATACCGGCGACGGCCCGGCTCACAAAAACAAGTCCCTGATTGTGCTGCCCATGGATACCAAGGGCATTACCGTGGCCCGCAAGCTGGACAAGATGGGAATGCGCTGCTCGGACACCGCTCAGATCTTTTTCGAGGACGTGCGGGTGCCCCAGCGTTATCGCATTGGCGAGGAGGGCATGGGATTCACTTATCAGATGCAGCAGTTCCAGGAAGAGCGCCTGTGGGGCGCCGCCAGCACCCTGCGCACACTGGAAGGCGCCATCGAGGATGTCATTGACTATACCCGCCAGCGCATCGCCTTCGGCAGGCCACTGCTGGATAATCAGGCGATTCATTTCCGCCTCGCCGAACTGCAGACCGAGGTCGAGCTGCTGCGCTCCCTGATCTACCGCACCACGGAAGGCTACATTAACGGTGAGGACATGACCCGGCTGGCCTCCATGGCCAAGCTCAAGTCGGGGCGCCTGTGCCGGGAAGTCACGGATTCCTGCCTGCAGTATTACGGCGGCATGGGTTTCATGAACGAAACCCCCATCACCCGCCTCTACCGTGACCTGCGCCTGGTCTCCATTGGCGGAGGCGCCGACGAGGTCATGTTGGGCATTCTTGCCAAGTACATGGGCACCCTGCCCGCACGCAAATAGTCGCAGAGCCTCCCCGTCAGGGGCGGCGACCCAGTACCAGTTGCAGCACCCGGTCGGTGAGCTGATCCAGGGTAAGGCCGCGACCGGAGCGGAACCAGGTGGCGGACCAGTGCAGGGATCCGGCCATAAGTTTGCGCAGAATGTCCGGTTCCAGAGTCACCATGCCCTCATCGTAGGCTGCCTGGAGCACTTCCCGCCAAAGCCCTTCATACTCTTCCCGCAGCTTGAGGATGTCGACTTTGGCTTCCTCCGACAGGTTGCGCCACTCATCCACCAGCACACTCCAGGCCTCGCCGGTCTCACCATTCATGGCATACAGTTCCACGGAAATCAGGGTCCGCAATCTGTCTTCCAGGCTGCCCGCCTTGTTCAGGGCGCGCTTCATGCGGGTCAGATTGAAGACGATGCTTTCCACCATCACCCTACGCAGGATTTCATCCTTGCTGCGGTAATGGTGGAAAATGCTACCCGGGAGAATGCCGGTTTCCCGGCCAATGTCCCGCACCGTGGTCTGAAGGTAGCCCTTGTGACGGAACAGACTGGCGGCGGTATTCAGCACCACACCTTTGGGGGATGTCGGGTCCGTAATCCGGCCTTCCTGGATCAGTTCGTTGCGGATCTCTTCGCTGAATTCCACGGGCATTGTCATCTCTTGGTGGTTGGGAACAAAGCGACATTCTATAGCAAGTGCCATCGTACAAACCAGCGCACGGGGCCATTCCATGCGCCTGACCTCATAATCGACCAAACGCTTGCTCAAATCAGGTCAATCCGCTAGATTCAGGCCATAACAAGTAAATCGTTCCGTCCTTATGGAGAATCCGCCATGCAGAAAACAACCCAGGCCCCGCAAACCCTCGCCATGAACATGATTGACCGGGTATGCACCGGTGACATCCTGACCCGGTCGGCGGACCTCTACCCCCGCAATATCGCCATTGTGGACGGCGAAAGGACCCTGACCTACGCCGACTTTGAGCGTCAGACCAATCAGGCCGCCAGCGCATTGCTGAACCTGGGCCTGAATCCTGGCGACGCCGTTGGCGTGCTGGCCCGCAACTGCGTCGAGCTGCTGATCACTTATATGGCCTGCAGTCGTGCCAACCTGGTCTGTGCACCGGTGAACCTAGGCCTGAAGCCCGACGAGATTGCCTACTGCCTGCGAGACTGCGATGCCCAAGTGCTAATCGTGGAAGATGCCCTGGCTGAGATCGGACAGGGTCTGCCCGAACACCTGCCGGCGCTGGAAAACGTGTTCTGGACCGGCGACCAGCCGACTCAGAGCGGCGGCAAGACCTGGAGTACCTTTGCCAGCCTTCTGGCTGCGGGCTCGCCGGCGCCGTTGGAGGTAACGGTCCATGACCGGGATCCGGTCCAGCTGCTCTATACCAGTGGCACAACCGCAAGACCCAAGGGGGTAGTAACCAGCCACCTGGCAGTGACCATGGCCGCCATGGCCAACGTCATTGCCAACCAGCTGCCTTCCGAAGCCAATATACTGTGCAACCTACCACTGTTCCATTGCACCGCCGTCAACTGCCTGGCCCTGCCAACCTTCATGATGGGGGGCCAGCTGGTCCTGACCATAGGCTTCGACGCCCGCGAATGCGCCCGTCTGATTGAGGCCTACCGAATCCACATGATCGTGTTCCTGCCCATGATGTACAGCGAGATTCTGGCGGATCCAGAAGCCCGGTCACGGGATTTTTCATCGGTACGCCGGGCTCTCTATGCCATGGCGCCCATGGCCAAATCCAAGCTTCAGGCCATCCATGATCTGTTCCCCAATGCGGACGTGGTACTGGGCTCGGGCCAGACCGAATTCACTCCGGCCACTTGCCTGATCCGCCCAGAACATCAGTGGGCCAAGGCCGGCTCATGGGGCACCGCGACACCCATGACCCGGGTTGCAATCATGGACGATCAGGGCAACATCCTGCCATCGAACCAACCGGGAGAGATCGTCTATCGAGGCCCCCAGGTTATGACGGAATACTTCAACATGCCCTACAAGACCAGTGAAGCCTTCGAGCATGGCTGGTTCCACAGCGGCGACATCGGCTCCATTGATGAAGACGGCACCATCTGGTTCACTGACCGCAAGAAAGACATCATCAAGACTGGCGGTGAAAACGTGGCCTCCCTGGAAGTGGAACGCTGCCTGATCGGACATCCGGTAGTCTCCGAGGCCGCAGTCATCGGTCTGCCCCATGAGCGCTGGGGTGAGGCCATCACGGCCAATGTAATTCTGCTGCCGGAGGCCCAGGCCACGGAGCAGGAACTGCTGGATTACTGCCGCCAGAATCTGGCAGGCTTCAAGGTGCCCAAGGCCATCGTGATGGTGGACGAGTTCCCCCGCACCGGCACCGGCAAGATCCAGAAACACCGGATCCGCAAGGGTATGGAGGGGTATTTTTCAGACGGAATGTAAACCTCCCCGGCGGGGATCGCGGGCAGTCTGGTATCAGAGGGGAGGGAACTGTCGCAGCAACTGTCGCGACAGAGCTGCACGGTGTACCTGGTTGGGGCCGTCCCCCAGGCGAATGTAACGGGCGTACATCCAAGCCTGGGGCAGGAAAGTATCCTGGGACACGCCGGCAGCGCCGTGCATCTGGATGGCCCGGTCGATTACCCGCGTGGCCATCGAAGGCATCACGATCTTGGCGGCAGCGATCAGATCACGGGCTACCTTGCTGCCTTCCTCGTCCATTTTGTCCGCTGCCTTCAGGGTCAGCAGACGGGCCTGCTCGATTTCACAGTAGGATTCGGCAATTTCTTCCCTCACCGAATCGAACTCGGACAGCTTTTTGCCAAACGCTTCACGATTCTGGGTACGCTGACACATCATCTCCAGAGCCCGCTGGGCACACCAACCAGTCGCATGCAGTGGTGAATGCGCCCAGGGCCCAGGCGCCCTTGGGCGATCTCGAAGCCCCTGCCCTCACCCAGCAGAATATTGCTGGCTGGCACCCGGACGTTGTCATAGAGAACCTCCGGGTGCCCCACCGGGGCTTCATCATAGCCGAATACCAGCATGTCCCTGACAATAATGATGCCCGGCGTATCCTTGGGCACCAGGATCATGGACTGCTGGCAATGGCGGTCGCTGTTGTCCGGATCGGTCTTGCCCATGACGATCAGCAGGGTGCAGGCCTCGTTCATGGCACCCGAGGTGAACCATTTGCGGCCGTTGATGACGTATTTGCCTCGTCTTGGCGGATTTCGCACTGGATATTGGTGGCGTCACTGGAGGCCACTGCCGGCTCAGTCATGGAAAAGGCGGAGCGGATCTCCCCCGCCAGCAATGGCTCTAGCCACTGTTTCTTCTGCTCTGGCAAACCGAACATCAATAGGATTTCCATATTGCCGGTATCCGGCGTCGAGCAGTTGAACACCTCGGATGCCCACTGCACCCGGCCCATTTCCTCTGCCAGCGGGGCGTATTCCAGATTGGTCAGTCCCGCGCCGTGATTTCCCGGAAGAAAAAGGTTCCAGAGGCTGGCTGCCTTCGCCTTCGTTTTTAGTTCCTGGACGATCGCCAGCGTGCGGTAACGATTCTCTCCACTCGACTGTTCGCAGTACCGGTGCTCCAACGGACAGACTTCTTCGGTCATGAACTCTCGGACCCGGTCCAGTAGAACAGCAGCCCGTTCCGCTTGGGGAAACAACATAGCTTTATCCTTAATACCTAGGTAAAGGATTGCTTGGAGTATCAAAGGCCATGGGAGGAGGGGTCAACCTTCGAGAAGATATACTCCCAATAAAGCTCAGCCAGTTCGTCCCGACTTCCCACTTCATTGACCCGACCCACCCACTTGGCCAGAATTGGACGGAAATCAGCCAGAAGTGATCCTGCATTCTCCAGCCCGTACCGGTCTTCATATTGCTTTGCCAGGGCTTTCATATCTTGTGAGATAAACTTACGGGTTGAGTTGATCAGCGAGTCATCCGCCTGATGGAATTCGGCCCTTTCTTCACGAACCAGATCCAGGCTTTCCTTACCAGTTTCAACATAAATCCAGGAAATGGCGGCGTTACCCTGCGCCGCTGCTTTCAGTAGAATCGACCGGTCCTGATTCGAAAGCGACCGCCAGATATCCTGGTTTGTCTGGAACGACGCAAAAGGGAACACTCCACCCGGAACCGCCATTGTCAGATCGGTCACGAGGCCAACCAGGCCATAATTCTGGATTTCCGGGCTCGATAGTGCAAGACAGTCAACGACTCCCTGTGAAATCGCCTCTCTCATTTCGTTGGCGGACATGGTTACCGGCGTTGCTCCCAGCGCCTCCGTCCATCGGGAGAAATTGCTAGCGCCCACCCGGATGCGCTTACCCTCGATCTCATCCAGTGATGTCACCGGATCCTGACACATGAGGCCATAGGTTGTTCCCGCTGCATGCCCCAGATAAACCTGATTCTGCTGTTCAAACCGGTCGATGCAATCAGGGCAATGAAACATCATGAACTCTGACAGGGCAGCTCCAAATGCAACGCCTTCCTTACCTGCCTCCAAATTTTCCTGCAACGTCAGTAACATTGAGGATTCGGCCAGCAGGTTTATGGGGGGAAATTCGCCGGCATGGTAGGGCGTCAACACCAGACCCATATCGGCAATACCAGCCCGGATACCAGAGGACATTTCCGCAAAACTTAAAAGCGACATTGGAAAAACCTTTACTGTTATCTCATCGTCAGACAACACGGCTACTTGGTTGGCATAGTACTCGAGCGCCTCGTGGGCCGGGCCGCCAGGCGGGGTGCCAAGCGCATAATTCAGTTCGCGGGCATCTGTCGTGGAAGACAACAGAAAAGCTGACGCCAACAGGGCCAGGAAAAAGAGCTTGTTGCGACTTTTTGTTTTCATTATGTGTTCCTCGTTGTCTTTATGGCGCTCAGGCACGGCAGCCATCAGAAAAGTTAGCGCGCCATGCCATAAAACTCGGCATTGGGTCGCATAGCGGTATGGGTGGCAAGGCGATTGGACATGGCAAACAGTCCGGTAATGGCGCCGATATCCCAGATTTCGTCCTGGGAGAAACCGGCCTGCTCCAGGGTGCGGATATCATCATCGCCCACCAGCCAGGGGGTCTGGGCCAGCTTGATGGCATAGTCGAGCATTACCCGCTGACGAGCGCTGGTTTCCGCATCCCGGTAATTGGCACCCACCTGGTCCGACAGCCAGGGCTGCTTTGAGAAAATCCTCAGGAAAGCCCCGTGGGAAACCATGCAATACAGGCACTGGTTGGCACTGCTGGTAGCCACCACGATCATTTCCCGTTCGGTCCGACTAAGACCCTCGTCCGATTCCATCAGGTCATCGTGCATGGCCAGGAAGGCGCGTAGCTGATTCGGACGATGAGCATGGCCAAGTAATACATTGGGAACGAAACCCAGTTTTTCCTGCAGGGTTTCAATACGTGTACGCAGATCATCCGGAAGGGTTGCGATATCTGGAATCGGAAATCGGGAAATGGGATGACGATCAGACATGGGCAGGATTCCGGAGTATGGGTGTTGATCCCACGCTAGCCGGCCTTGCCCGCGCAAGTCTTGTGTGAAGTGGCTACTCGGGTTTCTATATTGGTGTAACTGGCTTTTTCGGCCCCTGCGATTCGTCAGTAGACTCCCGGGACCACAGGTTCCGGGCCAGCATCTGCCACGGAACTGCCCAGGCTTTCAAGATAGCGCAGGGACGCTAGCGATTCCGGGCCCCGGTTGATCAAATCCCCCACCGACCACAGCCGATCCCGGGTAGGCGAGAACCCGACCTTGTCCAGCACCTTGCACAGGGGCTGATAACAGCACTGGATGTCACCAACGGCGTAATCAGTCATGACTTCGTCTACTACTGGTTCGCAGGTGTTGCCTGGTCTGTAACGGTATCGGCAATGGCCACGTAATTCGCCAGCGCCAGGTTCTCCGGGCGCAGGCCATCATTGAGGCCCAGACCCTGCAGCTGCTCCACGGTCACCAGCCCCGCCAGGGTCTTGCGACAGGCGCTGAGGGCGCTACGTGCCACCTGCTGCAATGTCTTTATGTCTTTCGCCGGATGCGGCAGGTTGCGGTAGGGAATCAACCGCACAATCGCGGAATCCACTTTGGGTGCAGGCTTGAACGACCCCGGCCCCACCTCGACCAGGGGCTGCAACTGGCAGAAATACCGGGCTATGATCGCCAGGCGGCCATAAATGGAATTCCCGGGGACGACGGCCGGCCGCTGCTCCGCTTCCTTCTGCAGCATGTAGTGCATGTCCCGGACCGCATCCGCCTGGCCTCTTCAAGGCGGTGGCGGAACATGAGGCCGCGGCTACGCGAGGTGCGCCGGTTGAACCTGAACGTAAACTTCTCCCAGTAGGGTTGGAGATGCTCGGGTGTCACCGACCCCTGGTGAGTGCCGAGAATCCATCGTTTAGGAGGCTGGCGACCCGGTGCACTCCCGGCATGGAGACGTGGACAGGGTCACCTGACGAAAAGATCCGTATCTTCCGATGCGGGTATCCGTACTTTGAAAGGTCATTGTAGCTGCCCTCCGACGCATCAGGGGCGTACCGCATTATTACTCAACTGAAGCCCTTCGGTTTTAAAACCTCAACGGCGATTACCACGATCGACTTGGCGGTGCCGCGACCGCTGACTCATGACGAGATCCGGTTGCGCGGTCACGCCATCGAGGTCCGGCTGTATGCGGAAGATCCGGCTAATGATTGTACGCCACAGACCGGGCCACTGCACCTGTTTTAACCAGTGGTGACCGAAGGCATTCGTATCAACACCGGGGTGCAAAGCGGCGATACCGTGACGCTGTTCTACGACCCTATGCTGGCGAAAATTACCGCTTTTGACGGCTGCCTCGACGATGCTCGCCGACGATTGCTGCGGGCATTGACCGACACGGTGATTTTTGGTGTCACCGCCAACCGTTATTTCTTCAGCCGGATCATTGCCAACCCGGTGTTTGGGGCCGGTGAAGCCACCACGGCTTTTCTTGACCAGGGCTTTGCAAACGATCCGTTGATGCGCCCCGCCGACATCAATATCACCGACTTGGCACTAGCCGACGCCCTTCTCTGCCATGGCGAAGGGTCCAGCGCCACCGGCTCGGAACGGCTGCAAGCGAGCATATCAGGTGAAACGGCATCAGTTGTTGGTGGAACTCGCCACCGAAGAGGATGCAACCCGGCACCACTCATCACAGGAAACAGCAATATGAGCGTGTTAAAGGATAGAACCGTTTTTATCACCGGGGACAGCCGTGGCATTGGCCGAGCCATTGCGCTGGCCTGTGCCGCTCAGGGCGCCAATGTGGTGATAGCGGATAAATCCGATACGCTGCACCTGAAGTTATCAGGCACCATTCACAGCGTGGCGGAAGAAATTGAGGTGGTCGGTGGCAAGGCACTGCCACTGGTGCTGGATGTGCGCAAAGAAGATCAGATCAAGGCCTGGACACGCTGACCAACAATGCCGGTGCCATTCGACTGCAGGGCGTCGAGCAACTTCAGGTCAAACGCTACGATTTGCTGCACCAAGGTCAATGCCCGTGCGGTTTTCGCCTGCAGCCAGACCGCCCTGTCTTAGCTTAAACAATCAGATCAGGCCCACATACTGAGCTTGTCGCCATCGCTGAACCTGAACCCCAAGTTATTTGCCAAGTACGGTCCGTATACCTAGACCAAGTATTCCATGACCATACTGACCATATCAAGGCCTACGGTGGTTTTGGCCACATGTCCCTCAGTATGGCGCCGCCTTGCTGGTGTGCTGGGGCTCGACCTTGGCGGCCATTACCATGCGTCGCAAATTCTCCGCCAGCGCATTCTGGGACGACGTGCGCAAGTTTAACGCCACCACGTTTGGTTATGTTGGTGAACTGTGCCGGTACTTGCTCAACCAGTCAGCCAGCGACCAGGACCACAACCTGAACAAAATGGTCGGAAACGGCCTGCGCCCGTCAATCTGGCAACCGTTCAAGGACCGTTTTGGCGTTGACACCGTGGCCGAGCTGTACGCTTCCAGCAAGTGCAACGTCGGCTTCAACAATTTTTTTAACATGGACAATACCGTCGGGTTTTCAACCGCACTCTATAAGCTGGTCAAATTTCACGACGGCACCCGGGAGCCGATTCGGGACAAAAAAGGCTTTATGACCGAAATCGACCACGGCCAACCTGGCTTTTTGATTGGCGAAGTCAACAAGCTGTTCCGTTATCTCAGCGACAATCTGCCGTCTTATGCCATTCCGGTGTTTGTACGGGTGACCGAAGGCATCGAAAAAACCGACACCTTCAAATATAAAAAGTAGACCTCAAAAGGCAGCGTACACACTGGGCAGGTCAGGCGACGAGGTCTATGCCTGGCTACCAAAACGGATGGCTACACCAGGATTGATGACGCGCTGGCCCAACAGACTGATGCCGGCGAAATCCGGTTCTAGCACACAAACAAAGCCGCTCGCAGAACCGGCGGCGTTGTTTCTTCATTCACCCAAGGCCATACCCGATCGGGGGCAACGCTCAGTGGCATAAGACCGGACTGGGTCAGTCCACCATTCTCAGCACGATTTTACCTTTCGCCCGTCGTTCAGTCAGCGCATTCAGTGCCTTGGCGTAGTCTTCAAACGCGAATACCTCGCTGATGCGAGGCTTGATCTTGCCATCGGTGTACAGCTTGAACAGGTCCATCATATTCTGGGCGCTAGTCTTTGGTTCTTTCTGCGTAAATGCGCCCCAGAATACCCCCACCACAGAACAGCCTTTCAGCAGCGTAAGGTTGGCGGGGATTTTCGGAATATCACCAGCGGCAAAGCCAATGATCAAGTGACGGCCATTCCAGGCCATGGCCCTAAGTGCCTGCTCGGTGAAGTCACCACCGACCGGATCATAGATTACATCCACACCACGGTTATTGGTCAGTTTCTTCACGGTCTCTTTCAACGGCTCGTCGGTGTAATTGATCACCTCGTCGGCCCCCGCCGCTTTCGCCACCTCCAGTTTGTCCGCACTGCTGGCAGCTGCAATAACGTGGGCGCCCATGGCTTTACCCAACTCCACCGTCGCCAGACCAACGCCACCACTGGCGCCAAGTACCAGCAGCGTTTCACCGGGCTGAATATTGGCCCGCTGCTTCAACGCGTGGTATGAGGTGCCGTACACCATGGTAAACGCTGCCGCTTCCTCATCGCTCATACTATCGGGGACGGGCAACAGATTGGCCTCGGCAACCACAACTTCTTCCGCAAAAGCACCATATCCGGTCAGACCCATGACACGATCTCCGGCCTTAAAGTGAGTGACCTTGTCGCCTACGACTAGCACTTCACCGGCCATTTCACCGCCTGGGGAAAACGGCATCGAAGGTTTAAGCTGATACTTGCCCTCGATGATCAGGGTATCGGGGAAGTTCAGGCCCGCCACCCGAACCCGTACCTTAACGTCACTACTTTTGACCTCCGGACTTTTAGTGTCTTCAATAACCAGGGTTTCCGCCGGGCCGTATTCCTTGCACAAAATCGCTCTCATAGTGTGACTCCAAAGGTAGAAAATGCGTTTCCAACACTGAGACTAAACAATGAGTAAACCATAATCTAAACCCAGTCACGCCATGAATCAAATAAACCTGTTTATGAATTTTAATCAAGGGCTGTCGACGCTTTCACATAAAGCACTGAATAAAATAGGAAAAATCGTAATACTAAGGTTCCTACACCACCCATAAAACGAGTTTTTCATGCTCAGTGATGAGCACTGGTCGAAGCTAAACCGAATGATGCTTCAAGAAAGTATTTATCACAAGCGCGACCTGCGAATGATGGTCGAAGGTATGTTTTACCGACTGCGGGTGAGTTTTCCGTGGCGAGATTTACCTTCTTGTTTCGGTAAATGGAACTCGGTGACAGTGGAAAATTCGCGAACAGATTAAAAACAAAGGTGCTATCGCCGTGATTCCAAGAAAGTCAAGCTCGGTCATAGGTAATGCGGATGATAACTATTCAGCTCACATCTGCCACGATCATTGAAATCAGAAATAGAGTCTCATCGATGTCCATAAACGCAGGGATTTTTCCCTGAAAGAGTAAAGCCAGCGCCTCTGTGGCTGACATCCCTTGCTCACGACACGCTGACAGGTAACTGCAAGCACGACCAAAGATCTTTGTTCTCGCCATGGGATCCGTTGACGGCGGCTTACTACTATTTATGCTATTGAGCGTCGTGCGGTTGAGCAGTAGCGCCACCAAAACGAGCAGCACTTCCAGAGCGGCCTTGAGTGAAGGCGACAGGTCACGCTCTTTCTCAAGAAGATTCTTGACGGAGGCAATTGCCGAATCAACGTCGATATTGTCTATTCTCAATGTCTATCCGCATTGGGGTAGCTCTTAGCACTCTTATAAGGAGATTAAAAACCGGAGCTGCCCTGTTTTGATCGCCATCGATCATTACAGCCCCTCAATCGCTCTCATGTCGTCGCTTATGGCCTGTCTGGTAGCATCGGTGCGTATGCCGATAAGGTGAAGAGATTCAAGCAAAAAACCTGTCAATAACCTTCACAGGTTTTTTGAGCTGAATAGTTACGTTATGTTTTATAGTTCTGCTATCGGCACTGAATTTGAAAATGCCAAATAAGGCCACCAGAGCTAAAAGACACGACCATCATTGACGCTGGAAATTCATTGATTCAGGACGGACAGCGAGTGGCGGGCTTTGCTCTTAAATGGTAACCAAATTTAGTTGACCACTACAGGAAGTTGCCAATCTGGGAGGCCACCGCCAGCAGGTCCGCCTGCACAAACTCCAAATCCCGGCGTTGAGAGAGATATTGTGCTGTTCGACCCAGAAAAACCCCGGCCGATAGCTGTAAGCGATGTCATAAGCCAGCGCCAGAGACCAGGCCCGGGAGCTGCTCTGAATGTTGGGACGACTCTACCCCGACAAGCACTTTGAACTGGATACCGATTTTGCCGGTAATCACCGCTGGCCCATTGAGGAACATGACCTGAACGAGCTTCTCAGTAACCTGCTGGATGACGCCGACAAATAGGTCCGAAGCTTCGTTGTGCTGACCCTGGGTGAATCCGACGGCGGGGGTGCGATTGTGGTGAGTGACGATGGCAATGGAGCGCCACAGAGGGAGCTGGTGGATCTTGGCCTGCGCGGGGTGGCTTGATGAGCAGACCCCGGGCTACGGACTGGGGTCTGGCTATTGTGCGGGAGATCGCGGCGATAAGGTGGCACTCTGGCACTGACAACGGACGTCAATGACAGCCTGCAGGCCCGGGTTACCCTGCCTCTCGTGTTCCGTCTGGTCGGTACGTGTCTAGCCGCAACTGCGGAAGATGGCGGAAGGGAGTAGGAGTTGAACCCACCAGACACGCGTTGCGCATCTCACCGGATTTGAAGTCCGGGCGCTCCACCGGGAAACGATTCCCTTCCACAGCGACACCAAGAATACCTTATTTCAGGCCTGATCCAAGTCTTTTCCGAATTTGGGCCCAGTATAGCTAGGCTGAATCCGGCGCTCTTCTTTGATGAACGCCGTCACCCCGGCCCGGTCCAGGTACTCCAACACCTGAATGGTGAGGTTGCGGCCGATGCCGGAGCGATCCCGGTACTGGCGGGCATCGAATCTGTCCCTGGGTGACTCGCTGGCCAACTCCACCGCGATCCGCGCGAGCCGGGTCAGAGTCTCGGGCAGGAAATAGCGGTTCGGCGCCACCCGCACCAGCAGGCTCAGGTGGTGGGCACGTTCCAGAAACACCAACAGTTTGGCCTTTTCCAGGCCTAGGCCTAGGCCCAGGCTCAGGGCCAGGTCACCCACAATGGGTGGTCGCAGTCCCGCCTCCCGCTGCAGCGCTGTAATCTGGTCCAACAGGGCCTGATCTGGGGGACTGAGACGGGGCCGGTGTTCAGGCTGGTGCACGCTGAAGCCGGTGCGTGCCAGCTCACCCTGACCCAAAAGACGGCCGACCAGCGCATGGCGCAACTCCGGCGCCAGGCGCGGGCCCGGCAACCGGGCCAGCTCCGGCTCGGTGGGCCCGAGGCTGTCGGGATAGCGGTCATGCCAGGCCGCCACTGCCGTCAATATCTCCCGGCACAGCCCGGTCACCTGAGCCGGCCGCAAACCCAAAGGCCCGGTCCCCAGGGGCAGGGTTTCCACGTTTGCGGCGCGGAGCTGTTCAGCCAGTTCCGCCGGCAGCAGATTGCAACGCCGGGCGAAGGGGTCCAGTTCAACACCTTTGGAGCTGCTTGCCAGCATTGCCCATAGAGCCCCACGGGCTGAACCGGCCCTGGCCAGCTGCAGCAGCAGCGCCAACCGCGGTGCCGAGGAACGGCCGCGCCGGGGCGCCAGCGGATCCACCACCGAACCGCCGCCCAGAGAACGGTTGGCGGCGGGGTCCCGCACAATGACCCGGTCTCCCCACACACTGTGTACCGGCGCATCCACAACCACCTGCGCCAACATGGCGCCATTGCCGATGTCCGCTGGCCCCAGGGCCACCACACGGCCATTGCGCACTGCCGCTCCCAGATGCAGCTGAATCTGTCCCCGGGGTAAGGGCGCATCGTCCTTCTTCAATAGGCGCAGTGACACGTCCAGCCGGTTCGAGCAGGTTGCCAGCTCCGGCGCCACCAGCCAGTCGCCCCGGCGGATAGCGTCCGTCTTTAGGTCGCCGGCCAGGTTGATAGCGCAGCGCTCGCCCGCCCGGACCCGTGGCGCCGCTGCTCCGTGGACCTCAATGCCCCGGACCCGGACAGAGTCGCCGGCGGGCGCCAGCAGCATCCATTCCCCGGTATGTAACTGTCCCGAAAGCACGGTGCCCGTCACCACGCAGCCACTGCCCCGGACCGTGAAACAGCGATCAATGGTTAAGCGGAAATAGCCCCCGGTGGGCCTGGGCACGGTTGTAGCCGCTGCTTGCCGGAGATTATCCATCAGCCCAGGAACACCTGCGCCACTAAGACCAGAGACCGGAAACAGTGGCGCTTCACGGAGGCTGGTGGGGGCCAGCAGATCGCGGATTTCAGCGCTGACTGCTTCGGTCCGCGCCAGCGTCACCCGGTCGCTACGGGTAATCGCCACCGCTCCCCGGCGAATACCCAGCAGATCCAGGATCGCCAGATGCTCCAGGGTCTGGGGCATGGGGCCGTCGTCGGCGGCCACCACCAGCAGCACAAAGTCCACCGCCGCAACGCCTGCCAGCATGTTTCGCAAGAAGCGCTCATGGCCGGGCACATCCACAAATCCCAGTGGCGCGGTGGTGTCGGTATCGGCCCAGGCAAAGCCCAGATCTATACTCAGGCCACGGCGTTTTTCCTCTGCCTGGCGGTCGGTATCCACGCCAGTGAGGGCACGGATCAGGGTGGTCTTGCCATGGTCCACATGGCCGGCGGTGGCAATGATCATCTACTGCCGGCTTTCAACAACTGGTCTATGAATGCCTGTTCCTGTTCCAGACAGCGGCAGTCCAGCAACAGCGCATCTTCGGAGATGCGGCCGATCACCGGCAGCGGCAGCTGTCGCAGGCGCCGTGACAGAGCCTGCAGCAGGCGGCTGCGACCGCGTTTAGCGGTGGTTAGCGGTTGCAGGCGCAGGGCCGCGCTGGGCAGCAGATCCAGGGGCAGCGAGCCGCTGCCGATCTGGCTTTTGACGGGCACCACATCCACCGCCAGATCAGGCCCGGCCCATCGCGTCAGCGGCGTCACCAGCCGTTGCGCCAGGGCTTCGATGCTGGCGCGGTCACGGGTCAGCAGACGCAAGGCCGGCACCCGCTGGACCAGACGCTCGGGGTCCCCATACAACCGCAGCACTGCCTCCAGTGCCGCCAGGGTAAGCCGGTCACAGCGCAGGGCGCGCTTCAGGGGGTTTTTGCGGATTTTCCGGATCAGATCGGCGCGCCCCACGATAATCCCCGCCTGGGGCCCTCCCAGCAGCTTGTCGCCACTGAAGGTCACCACATCCGCGCCTTTGGTCAGGGTCTCCCGTACCGTGGGTTCACGGGGCAGGCCCAGTTCTTCAAGATCAATAAGGCTGCCGCTGCCCAGGTCCACCACCAGGGGTTTGTTGTGTTCCCGGGCGATGGCGCCCAGTTCCCGCTCCCCCACTGCCGCGGTAAAGCCCTCAATGCGGTAGTTGCTGGTGTAGGCCTTGAGCAGCATGGCGGTGCGGGAGCCGATGGCGTCAGCGTAGTCGTGGCCATGAGTGCGGTTGGTAGTGCCCACTTCGTGCAGCTTGCAGCCGGCCCGGGTCATGATGTCCGGCAGCCGGAAGGCGCCGCCAATCTCGATCAGCTCGCCCCGGGACACAATTACTTCCCGGCGCAGGGCCAGGCTGTTGAGGGTCAGCAGTACCGCCGCGGCGTTGTTGTTGACCACGGTGGCGGCTTCGGCACCGGTGAGACGGCAGAGCCAGGCTTCCACATGATCATCCCGGTCACCGCGCTGGCCACGGTCCAGATCGTATTCCAGGTTGCTGGCACCACCCGCCATGCTCACCATGGCGGCAATGGCCTCTTCAGGCAGGGGAGCCCGGCCCAGATTGGTATGCAGAACGGTGCCGGTGAGGTTGAATACCGGTTTCATGGAGGGGGCAATCAGATTCAGCAAACGCTGCTCTACCGCCGCCAGCAGGGCCTGATCATCCAGGGCTTCGCCACTGGCGCGCCAAAGCCCGAGAACATCCCGCACCGCTTCGGTGGCCATGGGCCGGCCATGAGCGCGGGCCAGCGCCTGGACACCGGGCCAGGACAGTACCCGGTCCACGGCCGGGGGCCGCGGCGGTGGTGATTGTGGAGGGGCAGTGGTCATGGGCTTGGCCATCCCTGGCGGACCCGGTCAGGCAGCGGTAAGCGCGACCACAACGGCGTCCAGGGCCTCATCGGCGAGGGCCCGGAGCTCCACGTCACTGCGATCCTGAATCGGATGGGCCACAAAGACCATCGCCGGCTCAAAACCCAGGGACCGTGACTGCATGGCAGCCGCCTGTACAAATTCCGTCGACGCAACGCCAACTCCTGGAAGGCCCCGACCTTCAAGGTCCGCGATGTCATGCATACAGCACGACGTGCAGGAGCCTCAGTCAGCAAGACCTTCCACCACAAGATCCACTTCGGCCGCGATCTGCTGTTTCAAGGCAGTCGGGGCCACCCGGGTAAACGTGGGTTTAGTGTAGCGCTTCACCGACACGCCCATGGCCTGCAGGCGCTCATCAATGCGATCCAGAAAGACATCACCACGGGGCTTGGAGATATCCAGCAACCCTACGGTCTTGCCTATCATACTGGCGGGCCGGGCCAACAGGGCCCTCGCCGCCGGCGACGTCTCCGCTGTGGGGTCGAGCAGAACACTGTTTTGATTCATACCATGACCTCTTTGGTAACAGGAATGGAACCGACCGGACCGGAAGCGGCCCAGCCGGCAATGACTGCAGAAAACAGGCCAGCGGTTCCGCCAGCCCGGACAATCAGCAATCCACCGGGGCGGAACTTGGGAACGGTCTTATCGGCAAAACTGGCAGGCACACCCTCGGCAATGCCACCGGCGCCAGCCACCATCTCCGCGCCAGGAAACTGCAGCAGGGTTTCCAGCTCCTGCAACAGGCGCGCCTTGGGCCAGCCCGCTTCGATGAATACACGGCTGTGCTCGGGAGAGACCACCAGTACCGCGTCCCCCGCCATGCCCATTTTGTAATGGTCCACCGCACGCAGAGACAGGGCAAAAGAGCGGGCCAGGGATTCCGGATCCCGGGATTTCTGATCCACGATCCCCTGTACGCCCTCACCAGCAAACAGTGTCACCGCCGACGCCCCCTCGCGGATGCCCCGCTCCTGAGCCAGGGGCAGCCAGTCACTATCCTCCGCCTCCGCGAAACAGAAGGTATACTTGCCCGGAGTACCCAGGGTGGCCCGGTCAATCTCACCGGGCCGGCCGCCGCCCACGTTACGAACAATCAGCTGCAGGGCACGGCCGATGGTGGCGTTGGCGCGATTGCCCTGGCCTAGGGCATTGGCTCCGGAATTCATGCCAATGGCCCGGGCCACAGGCCCGTTCACTATGATCATGGGACCGGCGAACATGGTGGTACAAAGGATGCCGTGAAGGCCGAATTCCTCGGTCAGCGCCGCGTCCAGAGACGCCAGCACCACCGGCATGTATTCCGGTTTGCAGCCGGCCATGACCGCGTTGATGGCCACCTTTTCCAAGGTGCAGGGACTCAGATCCGGTGGGATCAGGCCCAGCTCTTCATCAGGACGGCGATCGGTACCCCGCAGCATCCGTAATACCCGTTCCGGCGTCGGTGGCACCACCGGCAGGCCATCACTCCAGCCACGCTCGAAACAGGCTTCCATGGGATCTTCCGCGTCCCCGGTGGTAATCTGGCGAGCGCTGAGGCGAGTGCTGCCGAAACGCAGCTCCAGATCCTCGGCGATGCCCGGCTCCAGTGTCTTGGAGCCACAACCCGGGCGCATCGCCGGTAGCTCTTCCCCCAGCCCCGGCACACCGCTGATGCGCTGCCAGTCCTCCCGGTGCCAGCCGTAGGTGCGCTCCACTTCCTGGCCGTTGGCCCGGCGGATGAGGGTGGGCACGAACTCAATATTGAGGTGGAAAGACACTTCCAGGGAGGCGTCGTGAGTTGCGCCGGGCACACCGGCGGCAAAGCCAGGATCGTCTTGGGAATAGATCTGTACCGGTCCGGAATCGGCCAGCGTCTGCAACAGGGGCTCCACCAGTTCACAGGTGGGGCAGTCGCGCTTGGCGACCACGATCAGCACATTATCCGGCAAGGCGGTCATAGGAAGGTCCTATCTCAATCGGGTCAGCCCAGTCCGGCCCCGAGTCTTATCTGTCTTATAACAATCAGCATAGACACCGGGCGCGGGAATGTCTAATTCCACGTCACCCCTCTATCCCCATCCCCGGTCAGCCGTAACCCACCACGCGTTGGGGTTTATAGGCCGACTCCAGTATCGTTTTTTCGTCCGCGCTCAGCTTGATGTCCAGGGCGGCGATTATACTGTGGCTGAAGCGGCAGCGGGATGAGCCTGGCCGGCACCACTGACAGGGCACCGGTTGTTGGGAAGCGACCGCTTTCATATGTAGTTTTTGTTAACACTTGACCATTCGTGCAGGCTTATTGCTAGAGTCTTCAGTAGCAAGTGTTGTTACCGAAACAGGACAAGGATTCCAATCCTCTCCCTGCTGTCCGGACGACAGGCGGCCAACCCCAGACATCATGGATTGACCTCCCCCTCCTCAACCTCGTGGGTTAAATTGGAGGGGTCAAAGCCACAACTCAGAGCCAAATTGAGGGGGACAAGTCAGTCCATGATGTCTGGGGTAGTTTGTTATCAGCACAAGAACAAAACGCCGGAGGAAACTCAGGACTCACGCCCATGGATTTCACCCCGCCGGCACGCGTAAACTCGAACTATACTCAACCAATAACCACAAAAAACACGTCAGAATCAGGAGTAACCCATGAAAGATGTGAGTACTGCCGGATACGCCGGCTTCGTTGACATGAAAAAGAGCACCCAGAAAGACTGGGAAAAAATCGGCGATTGTTTCCGCAGCTTTGCCAAGGGCCTGCCGGAACGGGTGCTGGATCACCTGAAAATGCTGGGAGGCGACTTCGGTGGTTTCCGTGTCGACCGCCTGACACACTGCCTGCAGACTGCCACCCTGGCCTACCGGGATGGCAAGGACGAGGAATACGTGGTCTGCGCCCTGCTCCACGACATCGGTGACACTCTGGGCACCTACAATCACGCCGATATCGCCGCCGTCACGCTAGAGCCTTTCGTCAGCGAGGAAAACCACTGGATGGTGAAACACCACGCCATTTTCCAGGGCTACTACTTTTTCCACCACTTGGGCATGGACCGTAACATGCGCGAGCAGTTCAAGGATCATCCCTGCTACGAACGCACCTTGGAATTTGTCAGCAAATACGACTCACCGGCCTTTGATCCGGAAGCGGATACCCTGCCTCTGTCGTTCTTCGAGCCCATGGTAAGACGGGTCATGGCCAAACCCCGGAAGTCCCTCTACAAAAAGATGTCCGACGAAGACCAGGCGTGATGATGCCCTGCAGATTTTCTTGACACCGGCGGATGCTGGGGACACCTTTCTGAGGGATCTGGTGGCCCAGATGAAAACCGGCGGAGACGTCACGCCCTTGGTACCAGAAACTGGCATCCAAGGGCCTCACCGTCATCGCGGCTCGCGTTCATTGGTTGTGTGATCGAGCATCGGTAACGTTTTTTTTGGAGCGATAGG
>Ga0307966_1000275_pt1 | contig 42832 bp, 56 predicted proteins | sample OrgLakmetagen646_FD_203141 | JGI IMG/M metagenome (GOLD analysis project Ga0307966, IMG submission 203141) | Saline water microbial communities from Organic Lake, Antarctica - #646 | ecosystem: Environmental > Aquatic > Non-marine Saline and Alkaline > Saline | place: Antarctica: Organic Lake... | reverse complement strand
GGGCGCCAACCGCGTCTGGGCCCGCGCCACGCGGAACGGCAGCCTCGTCTATGTGGACCATATTCCGTGATCAGCCCTTTCGGGATGGGGGGTCTCGGGTCCGGGTTCGGCGGCGGCGGCGGCGGCGGCTTCTCCCCTGCGTCCCTGTTCGCAGGCGGCACAGAGGGCGCATGGTATGATCCCAGCGACCTGACTACGCTGTTTCAGGACTCGGCTGGCACCACGCCCGTCACAACGGCAGGACAACCTGTTGGGCTGATGCTGGACAAGTCGGGCAGAGCCCACCACGCAATTCAATCAACACCGTCTAAGCGCCCAACCTACACCACGGGCAGCGGTCTGGCATGGCTGGCGTTTGACGGCGTAGATGATGCAATGTCCACCGGGGGGATTGACTTCACTGGCACGGACAAGGCGACCGTGTTTGCTGGGTTGCGTAAGTTGTCCGAAGCGGCAACTGGACTGCTTTTTGAAACCAGCGCCGCTGCCGATGCCAATAACGGGGCGTTTGCCTTAGCGACTCCAACAGCCTCTGCGGCAAATTCATTTAGCTTTGTTGGAAGAGGCACAACGACCAGCGCTAATGCAACAGCAAACGCGCTGACTGCGCCACAAACCGCCGTCTTAACAGGGCTTCTGGACATTGCCGGACCACTTAACAGGACGCGGAAAAACGGCGTGGACGTTGCTACTGTGACCACAACGCTTGGCACAGGAAACTTTGGCAATTATGCACTTAACCTTGGCGCGAGGAGTGGAACAAGTATATTTTTCAATGGCAATCTCTACGGCCTAATCATGCCCGGCAAGCTGGCATCCGCTGCTGAAATCGCACCGACAGAAACCTACCTTGCCGCAAAATCGGGGGTGACACTTTGAGACTGACAATCGCTTGCCCTGATGCGCTGCGGGATGATGCCAACGACCTTGCGATGGTGCTGGGCTATGGTCCGGGCGATGCGGCAACATATGGCGCGCTGAACTGGCAAGACGCAGACGGTAATCTCTACGCCGCCGCAAGTCTGCCCGTGGGTTCGGCCTTCGTCACAACGGCGCAGACGACCCTACAGCGCCCAACGTGGGACACCGACAACATAATCAGCATGGCAGCAGCCAATCGCGCACAAGCGGCGCTGGTGTTCAGCCTTGAGCCTGTGCTGGCCATGCCCGACAAGCTGACGGCGTGTGCAGGTGATGATGGACTGGCAACGCTTGCCGCAATGGGGATGACGCAGGTTGAGGTGGAAGTATGAGCCCCCCCTTGTGGTCTGTACCCCGCCACGCACAACCCCTTGACGCGCCCAGCTTCACGGGCTAGTTTTGAACCGAGCCCGCTCACCGCCCGCTCGGTCCCGGCCCGCGCCCCGTCTCCTCGGTCCCGCGCGGGCTGGTGACACCCTTCCCCCTTGTTGACAGCCAGCCCACCCCGATCTAGCTTGGCGCCATGACAACCCAACGTATCCCCGCCTTTACCCCTGATGGTTCGCTGGCCCGCGCCAGCCGCCCGGACGTGCCCGTGGTCATGCAGGGGGCGATCTACGAGAACGCGGGGAAGTACGCGCGGGGTGCTGTGCTGTACGCCTTCGAGGCTGTTGGCGGGCCGCAGGGTCTGGCGGACTGGGCTGCGGACAACCCCGACGCGTTTTACACCAAGATGTTCACGAAGATTATCGCCAAGGAAGTCGAGGTGACGGACAAGCAGGGTATCGACGAGTTGCTCGACGCCCTTGACGTGGGCTATTTTGTGGTGGATGATGCAGATGTTGGGGCAGTCGAGGCTGCCCCGGGTGGTTTAAACCTTTTGACGCCCGGGGCAGTCCCACCCCCGATCACACCCACGCCCTTCCACCAGCCGGACGACGTGCCCTACGATCTGGACGCCCTGACGGACTTCGAGACGTGAACGGCCCGCAGCGCGCACCCATGCGGATTTCCCGTGAGCAGGAGCGGGTTGTCAAACAGGTGCAGACCTGGCGGGGCGACCTGCCGACCTACGCCGGCCAATGCCTTCACGTCGTGAACAAGGACAGCCAGCTGATCCGCATGGTGTTCAACGCGCCACAGGCCCTGATCCACTCGAAAGTCGAGGCGCAGATGGCCGAGCACGGGCTGATCCGGGCGCTGATTTTGAAAGGGCGGAAACAGGGCAGTTCATCTTACGTCGGCGCGCGGTTCTACGCCAAGACCCAGTTGCACAAGCACCGCAACGCGAAGGTGATGGCACACGTTCAGGACTCGACCAATGCCTTGTTCGCCATGGTCCGCACCTTCAACGACAACAACCCATCCCGCCTGCGGGCCGACACCAGCAACGCCAAACAGTTCGAGTTCTCCAACGGATCATCCTATACCGTCGCCACCGCTGGCGGATCGGGCGAGGCCGGGCGCGGCGACACGCCCACGCTGGCCCATCTGTCCGAGGCCGCGTTTTACAAGAACGCCGAGAAGAACTTCGCCGGGTTTGCGAACTCGGTCCCTTTGAGCCCCGGCACGGAGATTTTCGTGGAGTCCACGGCCAACGGTCTGGGCAACGAGTTCCATCGGCGCTGGATGCGGGCCGAGGGCGGCGTTCACGACGAGCAGACGGGGATCCAGTACCTGCCGATCTTCATCCCGTGGTTCCTTTCGCCAGAGTACCGCCTACCGATCCCTTACGGGTTCGAGTTGCGGCCCGACGCTGAGGGCGACGGTCTGCCCAGCGAGGTCGAGGTGGCTGAACTGTTCGGGCTTGACGACGCGCAGATGGCGTGGCGCCGGTTCCAGATCGACGAGGCGCTGGGGTCGGTCGAGCAGTTCATGCAGGAGTACCCCTCCAGCCCGTCCGAAGCGTTCCAGACCACCGGCGTCGATCTGTTCATCAAGCCCGTGTGGGTCATGCGGGCGCGCAAGCGCACGGGTATCCGGCCCGAGGGGCCAAAGATACTCGGGGTCGATCCTGCGGGCGGCGGCACTGGCGCCGACAAGTTCTCGATCTCCATGCGCCAGGGCATGGTCCTGTTGTGGCAGCGCGGGCGCGTCGGCGTTGACCCGCAGGAGGCCATCCACTGGATCGCCGGGATGATTGAGGCCGAGCAGCCCGACCGGGTGAACATCGACAACGGCGGCGGTTGGGGCGCGTCGCTCCTGAGCGGTATCCGCGCCCACTACCCCCTCTTGGCCGAGCGGTGTTATCCCGTGGACTTCGGGGGCACCTCACAGTTCAAGGCCGTGAACCCGCACCGTCCCGGCCCGCGCAACCGCCGCGCCGAGATGTACATGCGCGGCCGAGACTGGTTCATGGCGCCGGAGGGCTGTTCGATCCCCGACGAGGACGTGTTGATGTCCGATCTCGGGGCCGTCACCGCGCGCCTGGGCGGCCAGTCCACCGATACGCTGATCTGCTCCAAGGCCGAGATCAAGAAGAACCTCGGGCGGTCGCCAGACGACAGCGACAGCTGGGCCTTGACTTTCGCCTTCCCCGACTCCTCCGTGTCCATGTCGTTGACGGACGAGGTGGCGGGTGGTACATCGGCGTTTAACCGGACCGCCCACCACACGCAGGTGGACGCGTACCACACGCCCCATGTGGGGTTTGACTCAGGCGGAGGCTGGATGACGTAATGGCCGATATTGTTGACCTGGCGACCGAGAAGCTGATGAAGAAATCCGCAGAGAGCAATCTTTCCAGAGATTGGCTTCCCCGCGACGCGCTCGTGGAAGTTCTCCAGATGATCGACGCCGGGGAGATAAACCCGAAGTCCCTGACCATTGGCTGGGTCGAACATTTCAAGCCTGACGAATGTGTAACGGTCGACCATCGGTTGGCTGCGCCGAACGCGGCAGATGCAGCCTATCTGACCGCTGCGTTGCACTGGCGGCTGACCCATGGGATATTCCACGATGGCTCGTAAACCGACGACGACACCCCCGAGAACGGACGAGCGGTTCCCCGTCGAGTACGAGGACAGCGCCTCGTTCGTGAAGGCCATCGTCAACCTGTACGCCAAGGACGTTGACGCCGACCGGCACAACATCGAGCCCGCGCGCCAAGACATTCAGTTTGTGATCGGGGACCAGTGGAACCCGAACGTGCGGCGCGCCCGGGAGCGGCTGAACAAGCCCGTCCTGACCGTCAACCGCCTCCCCGCCTTCGTCGCCCAGTACATGGGGTCATGGCTCCAGAGCGACACCACCTTGAAGGTCATCCCGGCCCGTGGCGGGTCCAAGGCCATCGCGGAGGTCCGGCAGGGGCTTATCCGTGGCATCACGCGCGAGCGCACGGCCAAGCGGGCGATCAACAAGGCGATGGAGAACTCCTATATCTGCGGCATTGGCAACTTCGCCGTGTGCCTGAAAGACGCGAAGAACGACGTGTTCCTGCGCGACATCGCCTTCGAGTGCATCGACGATCCGTTCGGCGTGATCTGGGACCGCGCCTCCACCGAGCCCACCGGGGCCGATGCGAACCATTGCACCGTGCGCGAGTACATGACGAAGGACGACTTCCACAAAGCCTACCCCGAGGCAGAGGGTGACGCGGGCTGGGTGTCCGACGAGATGACCGACACGGTGATGACCGGCCACGGCTGGGAGATCGACGACATGGTTTCCGTCGCCAAGTTCTGGCAGATGCACGAGGAGCCTGTCACCCTTGGGCTGGAGGCCGAGACGGGCGACGTGATCGACCTGACCGACGTGCCGCAGGAGGACCGTGCGGGCATGGTCGCGCCCGACAAGGACGGTCTGCCGATGATCCGCGACACGGTGCGCCGCTATGCCCTGTGCCACGTCCTGACCTCAAGCCGCGTGCTGGAGGGGCCTTATCGCCTCGACGTGTCGCGCTTGCCCGTGTTCCGCGTTGAGGGCTGGTCGCTGCAAGAGGCGAATGTCCGGTATCGGTGGGGGTTCGTGCGCAACGCCAAAGACCCCCAACGCCTGCACAATTACTGGCGGTCCGTTCTGGCCGAGGAGTTGTCCAAGTCGGTTTCGACCAAGTGGCTGTTGGACACCACGGCCATGAAGAACGGGATGGCGGACCAGTTCCGCAACTCCCACCGCACAGGCGACAACGTGGTGTTCTGGGACAGCCAGAGCGGCGGCGCCAGGCCCGAGATGTTCCCACCGCCTCAGATGAACAGCGCCGTTCTGACCGAGGCCGGGATGTCCGTGCAGGACATCAAGGACGTGACCAACAAGCACGAGGCATCGCTGGGCATCCAGTCCAACGAGGTCAGCGGCCGGGCGATCACCGCCCGCCAGCGCGTGTCCGAACTGGGCGACGCGATCTACCTCGACAACATGAACGCCGCGCTGGGCGAGGCGGGCCGTGTGGTCAATGAGTTGATCCCGGTGGTTTACGACACCAACCGCACGGTCAAGGTGGTGGGCGAGGACGACGTGGACATGGTGCAGGAGATCAACGGCACCGCAGGCGACGCGACGCCGGACGTGACGATCGGCAAGTACGACATCACCTACACCACGGGCCCGTCCTACGCGACCAAGCGCCAGGAGGCCGTTGACGTCATGATGACGCTTATGAACACCATGCCGCAGGTCGGCAACGTGATTGCTGACATCATCGTGCGCAACCTCGACATTCCCGGCGCCGCCGAGATCGAGGAGCGTCTGGCGATGATGCTGCCGCCCGGTATGGTCAACGCCGAGCGCCTGCCTGCGTCGCGGCGCGAGGCTGTGATGCAGAAGCAGCAGGAGGCCCAGCAGCAGGCCCAACAGCAGCAGCAGATACAGATGGCCCAGTTCCAGGCGATGATGGCCGAGCAGCAGGCCAAGACCCAGGAGTTCCTGGCGCGCGCCCAGAAGCAGATGGCCGATGCCGAGCGCACCATGGCTGAGGTCGGCGTGGCCCGCGAGAAGGTGCGGCTCGACGCCGCCGCCATCGAGATCAAGGGCTTCCAAGCTGGTATGGACGAGGCCCGGCTGGGCATGGAGGCGTTCCGATCCGGCCTTGACAGCGCCATGCGCGAAACCGAAATGAACCAACAAGCACAGCAAACCCGAGGAGAGACCGATGCCCCGCAAGAATGAGATCGACGACGACCAGGACGACAGCGTTGAACTGTCCACCGACTTCGAGGCCGAGGCCCGCAAGGCCGGTTTGACCCCCAATCAGGACGACGGTGATGACAGTGACGATCTTTCCGACGACGATACCGACGACGATACCGACGACGAGACTGGCGACGAGACTGGCGATGTGGACGGCGACTCCGATGATGCCGACGGTGACGGACCTGACGATGCTGACGATGTGGCTGCGTCCGCAGCAACCGCCAGGGTAAAGCCGACCGCCAAGGAGCGGATCAAGGAACTGGCGACCAAGCGGCGCGAGGCCGAACGCCTCCAGTTCGAGGCAGAAATGCGCTCGATCGAACTCCAGCGCCAGTTGGACGCGGCCCGTCAGGCTGCGCCGCCAGCCGTCCAGGCCATGAAGAAACCCGACCCGAACACCTACAAATACGGGGAGATGGACAGCGACTACCAGGACGACCGGCTGAATTACCGCATGTGGGAGCGCGATCAAGAGAGCGCCCAAACCAGCCAGGCGCAGACGCAGGTTGCCGCCGAGGAGCAGCGGCTGACCCACTACCGCACGCGCCTTGAGACCGTGATCGCGGACGGCACCAAGCGGTACACCGGGTTCCGCGACGCCATCGACCGCACGCCCTACGAGCCCGAACTGGCGCGGCTGGTGCTGGACTCCGATAGAGCCGTTGACATTGCGTACCATCTGAGCAAGAATGGCGCCGATCTCCTGCGCCTGACGCGTGCAAGCAAAGACGAACGCTTGCGCATACTCGGGCAGCTGGAGGGTAAACTTTCGGTTGCTTCTACCGCAAAGAAGGCTACGCAAGCGCCGCCTGCCATGGGCTCCAAGAAACGGGCACCCGTGACGAACAGCGGCAAATACGGTCCTGACGATCAGGACGCGTTCGACCGAGCCTTTTACAGCAACTAGGAGCCACCATGGCCATCACCGTCCCGCAATCCCGCCTGATCCTTCGCACGGTCATGGCCGCCCTTCGCAACAACCTCGCCGCGTCGAACATGATCGACTGGGAACTCCACTCTGCCGAGATGAACGACCGAAACGGCTTCGTTGTGTCCGAGCAGGTCGGCCCCGAGTACAACATCACAGAGACGACCGGCGCCGTCACAGACCTGTCATCTGCCGTTCAGTCCACGGTGTTCGGATCGCAGACCTTCACGCTGAACCGTGTGTTCGGGATGTCGATGGGTGCCTCCGACATCGAGAGCGTCACCGATCTCCAGTCGGCACGCAAAGCGCGCGCCCTGAACAACGGTATCGCTCGCCTGGCGTCGCGGATCGACAGCCACATCTTCGGTGTCGCGGCCACGGCCTTTCCGTACTCGACCGGCACCTGGGGCACCGGGGTCAGTTCCCCCGTGCATATCGCAGCGGCTCGCACACGACTGGCCGAGGCGTCGATCGAGAGCGATGACGGTATCTCCGCTGCCATCACCCACGCCGACCGGCAGGCTTTGGCCTCTTTCATCTATCAGGACAACGCTGCGCTGGCGTCCGAGGGTTCGCGCGCCATGCGCCGGGGTTTCGCGGGCATGATCGACAACGTGCCGTTGATGCCATCCAACCAGTTGGGTCGGATCACCACGGGCACGCGCACCAACGGCGCCATCGCGGGCGCTGCGCAGAATGTGGACTATGTGGACGTCGCGGACTCGGGCAACAACGCTGGGCGCTATCTGACCCAGACACTGGCGCTCGACGGTTTGGGCGCAGGCGCGACCATCGCTGCGGGCGAGGTGTTCAGCATCGCTGGCGTGACGGCGTGGGATCCCGAGATCAACGCCACCCGCCCGTTTGCGGCGCAGTTCACCGTTGTGGCCGCAGCGACCGCCAACGGATCAGGCGAAGCCACCGTGACGATCTTTCCGGCCATCATCGTACAGACCGGCACCGTCACCGTGAACAACGCCCACGCGACCGTCAACGTGGCGCCCGCCAACGATGCAGTCGTCACCTTCCAAGGCTCCGCCTCGACCACCTACACGCCGCGCGTGATGTTCAAGAAAGAGGCCGTGGTCTGCCACTCCGCGCCGCTGATCCTTCCCTTCACCGGGCAGGGGTTCCGCCGTTCGCTGGCCGACGCCGAGCGCGACGGGCAGGCGCCGGTCATGCCGCGCCTGTGGCTGTACTCGAACCCCGACACGGGCGAACACCGCGCACGTATCGACATTTTTGTGGAGGCGCAGGTGCGCAACCGCTGGCAGGGCGTCAAGTTCTTCGGCGCAGCGTAACCGCCGCACCACTCACGAAACGAGGCCCGGGGTTCGCTCCGGGCCTTTTTCTTGCGCGGCGTCAAGTGGCGTGATAAGCCGGGGATCAACAGAGGAGATACCCATGCCCATCAAGGATAAGCCAGTGAAACAGCCCTACGAGTTCCAGGAGTTCCCCAAGATGGTCTACGGGCCCGGCGGGGAGGAGACGGTCATCGCCAACGAGGACATGCGCCCCGACGGCTATCTGAACCACCCCGACGACTTCAAGGACGACGCGGCCGATGCCGCCGCCGACGCCAAGGCCGACGCCAAGGTTGCCGCCGAGGAGGAGCGCGTTGCGCTCAAGGCGTTCCTCGACGAGCACAAGGTCGAGTACAACGCCAACCTTGGAACGCCCAAGCTGCGCGGACTGTCCGATGCCCTGAAAGAGCACTTGGAGAAGCAGGATGGCGCTGACAAGTGAGGTCATCAGCTTCGCTTATCGCGAGGCCAACTTCAACACCGTCAGCGGTGTGCCGACGACGGTGGAGTTCGCGGAGGGCCTGACCCTTCTGCAACCCATCGTCAACGCGCTGCCGGGGATGGTCACGGGCATCCGCATGAAGCCGTGGTTCATTCCTGCGCCGCAGAAGGTCAGCGCCATCGCGGCTGATTACCCGGCCTATTCGTCGGACGCGCTGGCGCCGCAGAACATCTACAACCCGCCTTCGAACCGGCGGTTGATGATGCGGAACACCGAGGACGTGGAGGTGTTTTTCCAGTACCAGCCCCAGCCGGGCGCGATCATGGAGTATGTGGACACCGGCCACGAGGGCATCGTGACCCTGAATGGCAACGCCTCGTTCTTCGGTCTGACCGGATCAAACGAAAGCGTCGTGATCGACCCCGAGGGCGCGGGCGGGCGGAACGCCCCGCGCCGGTGGCACTACCGCGCTGATTTCGGCGGCTGGCAGGAGTTGACCACGCTGGCGCTCACCAGCACGATCCCCTACCCGGTCGAGTTCGATGACTACTTTATCACCGCGTTGGCGATCCGCCTCTCGCCCCGGTTCGGCTCCGAGCCCCGCCAGGTGACGATCCTGCGGTTCCAACAGATGGAGGCGTACATCCGCGACCAGTGGCTCCAGGCCGAGGAGGTGTTGTCGGGTACTCACGCCCAGCCGACGCTCCAGAACTGGAGCGACTCCTACCGCGACGGGGGTGTGCGGTGAAGCGCCGGTTCCAGGAGTTCCCCAAGCACGTCTACGGGCCGCACGGGGCGTCGATGATCGTCACGCGCAAGGAGGACCGGCCCAGCGGCTGGACGGACACCCCTGCCCGCGACGACGTGCCCGCACACGTTGCGCCTGTGCGCCCGAACTTGGGCCGATCAGAGATGAAGGCCGCGTTGCGCGCCAGGGGCATCCCGTTCGACGAGCGCGCGGCTGACGTGGCACTGTGGGAGTTGCTGACGTGACCGACGTTCCTCTCGCCTTCTCCGACGATCCCCGGACCTACGCGGGTCTGCCCCGGATCGCGCTCCAGAACCGTTTCGTTGAGCAGAACCTCGCCACGGCCAAGGGGTCTGCCATGATCGCCCGTCCCGGCACCGACGAGTTGGAGGTCTACGGTGACGGCCCCATCCGCTCGATCTTCTCGCTCCCCGGTCTGTTCGGGGGCGCCGCTTTCATCGCTTCGGGCACTTCGCTCTACCGCCGCGATGTTGACGGCACCGTGACACGGATCGCGGGGTTCCTTCTGAACAGCGGCGACGTTGACATGACCGGCGTTGAAGGCGCGGGATACCAACACCTGTTTGTCGCGGACGGCTCCCTGCTCCAGGTTTACCGGGGGCCGTCGCAAGCTGCGGGCGTTCTGACTTCTACCGCCCAAGTGGCCGACGGCGACGTGGTGCGGATCGGGGCCACCTACTATGAATGGGTCAACGTGGTCGTCAACGGCGCGGGGGCTGTGGGTAGCCCGTGGCGCGTCCTGATCGGGGCGGACCTGAACGCCAGCATGTCGAACCTCGCGGCTGCAATCAATTTCACAGGCACGCAGGGCGTGACCTACAGCGCCAACCTCGGGGAACGGAACCCCGATGTCGCTGTCACCTACACCGGCCTGACGTTGGACGGCGTTCCCACAACCACCGCAGGGATCGCCACAACCGCGTGGAACGCAGCGGAGTTGCTTGGCGCAGCGCAAGCGTCGGGCACGCTGACCGCCACCGCCGTTGTGGTGGACGCCGACGTGGTGCGGACAGGCACGACATATTACCGCTTCTCTGACGCCGTGGCGGACGGTGCCGGGACCGTGGGCAGTCCTTGGCGCGTGCTGATCGGGACACAGGCATCCGGGGCCTTGTCGGCCACGGCGCAGGTCGCCGACGCGGACGTGGTGAGGATCGGCAGCGTCTATTACCGCTGGGTGACGACGGTATCGGCGGGGACCGGGACCGTGGGCGACCCGTGGAAGGTGCTGATTGGAGCCACCCTGGCCGCCAGCTTCTTCAACATGGACGCGGCGATCAATGCAACCGGGACGGCAGGGACAACCTACAGCGCGGGCTTGACCGCAGCCAACACCACCGTGTTCTCGGTGAACGCAGGCGTCACCCCTGGCGGGACGGCCACAATGGCCGTGACCGCGCGCTCCAGCGGCACAGGCGGCAACAGCATTGAAACGACGACGACGGGCAGCGTCACGACGACGTGGGCCGCCGTGACGCTCACGGGCGGCGACGCCAGCCTGAACAACAGCTTTTCCAACCTGCGCGCGGCGATCAACTTCACGGGTACTCCCGGCGAGTTCTACAGCGGCAACATGACAACGCGGAACCCGCAAGTCAGCGCGACGTACACCGCCTTGAACGCCGACGGCGAAGCGGTTCTGACGGCCAACGCGCAGACGGGGTTCGACGCCAGCAACACCATTGAAACCACCACCACCGGCACGGCCACGACGACATGGGCTGAAACAACGCTCACCGGGGGAACGCGCGCCACCGGCGTCCTGACATCAACCCTCCAAGTGGTCGAGGGTGTCAGGGTCAGGGTGGGCACCTACCATTACATCTGGGTCGCGATTGTGGCGAACGGTGCGGGGACCGAGGCCGACCCCTGGCGCGTGGTAATCGGCGCTGATCTGAACGGTAGCGTCTCCAACATGGTCGCGGCCATTGGCGACACCGGGACAGCGGGCACGGAGTACAGCGCCAACCTGACCGGCGCGAACCTGCAAGCCACGGCGACGTACCCCGGCCTTGACGCAGAGGGGCTGGCGGTTGTCACTTTCACGGCCCGCGCTGGGTTTGCGGAGGGTAATTTCTTCGCTATTCTTGACGCTCTGTCGCGCGTAACCACGACGGCGGGCAATACCGTTGACACCACAACCTCCGGTTCGTCCACGACAGCGTGGGCCACCGCGACCCTGACGGGCGGCGGAGCCAACGCGCTGAACGGCGTGGCGATGCCTGACGGCCTGCCCCCTATCGCGGTGGCGACCCTCAAGAGTTTCGTGCTGGTCGCAATCGGGAACTCTGATCGGTTCTACTGGATACGCCCTGCCGAGATAACCATCGCCCCGCTGGACTTCGCCACGGCGGAGAGCCAGCCCGATGATGTCCTGACCGTCGAGGTGGTGGGTGACACCGCCTGGTTCGTGGGCGAGGGGTCCACCGAGGTCTGGTATGCCACCGGCGTTTCAGCCTCGCCCTTCGCGCCCGTGCCGGGCCGCGTGTTCGACCGGGGCGCGATCGAGGGCACCGTGGTGAACATCAAGGGGTCGGTGTTCCTTGTCGGGCGTGATTATGTGGTCTACGCTATCGCGGGGGCTCCGAACCGCATATCCAATCACGGCGTCGAGCAGACGATCCGCACCGCTCTGGAGGCATGACATGGCGATTATCTACGCGAACAGCATGGACCACTATGGCCCCGCCGTGGCCACGAACGCGGTTAGTTCCAATTCGGCAACGTGGGTGTTCAACCCCGACATCATCCTCGGGGACAGCTGGGCGGGAGACCCCACTGCGCCCTCAATTCCGTTTTTCAGGGGTACTGGTCAAATGCGGCTTGAGAGCCCATTGTGGGGTTCGCGACGTGGCGACCTTTCGCTGGTTGCGGACAGCTTTGAGATCAGCCCCAATACAACTACCACGACGGTGATCACACAGCTCGCTTCGATGGGCATGAGGCTCGTGATACCGGGTGCGTCGGCCAGCACACGACTGGTACACTTCGCGTTCTCCTGCTCCGATTTGCCGGTGGTTGACACCGCACACGGCCAGATTGCGGCTTTCACGACCAGCGGAGGCGCCATTTCCTTCCGCCTCTGCGTCGATACGACCGGGCGTTTGATGATCACGGACAGCGCACCTCTCACAACTGTCGGCAACACTCCTGTGCAAGGCCTTCCAGCCATCCTCCTGCGCTCTGCGGCTCCAGTCATCCAGCCTCTGACTTGGTATTACATCAGCATGAGGATTGTCAAAAGCGTTGCGGGTATGGCCCTTGACGTCTACATTGGCGACATCACGGCAGGTAGTCTTGTTCTGACCGGCACGGGACTCAATGTGGGCACGGCAGACATCCTGGGCATCACATTCCTGCCGACGTCGTTCCGGGGTGCTGGCGGGCAGAGCGACTTGACCCAACGTGCCATCCGCGACATCGTGATCTGCAACACCGCTGGCAGCTACAACAATGACCTGCTGGGCCAAGTGTTCGTGTCCGCGCAGGAGATGCGGACGGAGGACAACGAGGGCGACAACTGGCTGGCCTACCCGCGCGAGAACATCGGCCAAGGCGTTCTCGACCACCAGACCAACCGCACGGGCGTCCGGTTTGCTGACGCTGCGGCGCTGACCGTCGCGGCGGCAGACTTCACCTTCGAGACCTTCGCCCGGTTCAGCACCCTGCCCACCGGCGCTGCCACCATGACCCTGCTCTCCAAATGGCGCGAGGCTGCGGGCCTGCGGTCCTACATGCTGTATTACGACGGCGCGACGGCATCGCTGGTCTGGCAGGTGTCCACCACCGGCGCCAACACCATCGTGGTCAAGCGCCTGCCGTGGGTGCCGGTGACGGACCACTGGTATCACGTCGCGGTGAGCCGCGCGTCCTCCGAGACCATGGTGTTCATCGACGGCGTGCAGCTGGGCGTTCCACTGGCCGACGCCAACACCTACTTCGACGGCACGGCCTTCATGGGTATCGGCGTTTACTTTACATCGGCGGGCGCTCCCGACGCTGCGGGCCGGTTCAGCGGTTTCCTCGACGAGACACGGTTCACGGTCGGGACTGCCCGGTACACCTCTGACTTCACCCCGCCGACCGCACCGTTCCCCACCGGCATCGGAGACGCGGACTGGGCCGACGTTGTGCTGCTTCTGACCTACGACGGCACACCGATTGCCGACTCGTCCAGCTTCGCCCGCACGGTCACGCTGGCGGCGCCGAACGTGACGTCGCTGGCCCCCGCCGACAAGGCGTCGTCCTATCTGGTGTTGAACCAGCGCCCGGCATGGGACGACACGTTCATGGAGGCGGCGCTCCTGCCCGCTACCGGCACCTTCACCTTCGAGGGCCTGCCCACAGCTACGGAGACCATTGTGGTGGGCGCCACGACCTACACCTGGCGCGCGGCGGTATCCACAGCCAACGACGTGCTGATCGGTGCGAGCATCGCGGCCTGCGTCTCCAACATCATCGCGGCGATCAACGCCGGGGCGGGCGAGGGGACGATCTACGGGACCGGCACGGTCGCCAACGTCAGCGCGGGCGCGCTGGAGTTCCTTTCCCCGCAGTTCACCCTACAGGCGGCCACGGCGGGCGCGGCGGGGAACAGCACCGCCACGACCGAAACCATGGCGGATGGGTTCTTCAACGCCGCTACGCTCACGGGTGGTTACAGCGTCCCGGCTCCCAGCAACTTCGCCATCGAGCGCCTGCCCTTGGACGCAACGGGCGTTCTGGGGTTGCAGATCACGTCACGCGCCTACAAGACCGATGCGGGCAGCGCGGAGATACGGTTCGATCTGGTCGGCCCCGGCTCCGCCGTGGACACGGGCACCGCCGCCAACGTTGATCTGAACCCGGCATGGGTGCGACAGGTGTTCGAGGAGGACCCCGATACGTCCGCCGCTCTGACACCCTCCACGATCAACGCTGGCCGTATCCGGTTTGTGAGGACGGTGTGACCCGTGGCCGACGTCCGCTCCCCGTTCTCCGCCGTCCAGGCCGTTCGGCAGGGCTCTGGCGTCATGCACGCTACGTCTGCCACCGCTCAGGCCGTGCGGCAGGGTTTGGGCGGGTCTTTGCGTTCCACGTTCGTCACCGTGCAAGCGGTGCTCCAGACCACGCCGCGAGAGGTGCGTACTTCCTTCGTCGCGGTGCAGGCGGTGCTCCGCGTCCTCACGCAGCAAATGCGCGCGGCGCAAGTCGTGGCGCAGGTTATTCGGCAGGGGGATGATGGCGCCATGGCAAGAGTTCCATTCTCGGTAACACAACTTGTCTGGACGACGGGCGACCCCAGCGGTGTGCGCCAACGGGCCTGGACCTTCGACTTCGACGGCCACACGTTCTATGTGCTGGACCTCGGCTCGAACGGGACGCTGGTTTACGACATCCTGACCCAGCAATGGTCCCGGTTCCGCACGGCGGGATACGGTGGCTGGAACTTCAAGAACGGGTTCCACTGGCGCTCTGGCAAGATGGTGATTGGTGGCGCGGACGGATCGGGCCAACTGTTGAAACTCACGCCGCAGTCGTTCCTTGACGAGGGCTGGCGTCCGGTAATCTACGAGGTCACGGGTATCCTCCAGACCGGGGGCATTGACTTCCTGCGCCAGTACGCCCTGCGCATGGTCGGATCGGCCGGTGTGCTGGCGGACAGCATCTCCCCCACTCTGTTCATGGAGTTCTCGGACGACCGGGGCGTGACGTGGGGGCCAACCTACCAGATCGAGTTGACGACGAACACGCGCCAGCGGATTGAGTTCCGGTCCCTCGGGGCGTTCACGGCACCGGGGCGCATGTTCCGCATTTATGACGAGGGCGGCATCAAGTTCATCGCCAACGTCGAGGCCGACATTGGGGGCGCAGATGGCCGTACCCCCTCTTAATCCGTTCGTTCGGATCACTGACGAGCGAGGCCAGCCCACGCCGGACTTCATGCAATGGTGGCAGAGCCAGCGCACAACCAACGACATCATCGTTCCGCTCTCCACCCCCGCCGAGGTGTCTGCCGTCCTCAATTTGCTCGGCGCCACCCACGGCGACCTGTTGTTCAGGGGCGCGTCGATCTGGGACACGCTGGGACCGGGCACAGCGGGCTTTGTGCTGGCCACTGGCGGCCCTGCCGCCGCTCCGGTGTGGGTCACGCTTGACAAGGCGTTCACAGACCTGACGGACACGCCCGCCAATTACACGGGCGCCGCTGGACAGGCGGCTGTGGTAAACGCCGGGGAGACGGCGCTGGAGTTCGCGGACCTCACCACGACTTTCCTCGCCTTGACGGACACACCTTCAACTTACACGGGCCAAGGCGGGAAGATCGTCGCGGTCAACGCAGGCGCGACGGCGCTGGAGTTCATAGCGACCGCCGCGCCCGCATACACGGTGGCGGGACTGCCCAGTGCCGCAACGTCCGGCGCGGGCGCAATCGCCTTCGTCTCCAACGAAACAGGTGGCGCTGTTCTGGCTTTCTCGGACGGGACCGACTGGCGCAGGTCCACCGACCGCGCGGTGGTCTCGTGATCGCAGGGTTCGCAGCCGTGGACCGTCTGGTGTCCGCCCACCCCGACGCCCACCTGTCTTTCGGCGCGCACACGCCCGAGGGGTTCAGGATCGCCCTGTCCTGTCCGGGCTGGCTGGTGCTGGAGGAGGACGGGTGCTGGATCGCGCTGGAGCGCACGCACCACAGCTCCCCGGTCTGTGAACTGCACTGGTACTGCCCGACCGGCGCGCGGCTCCCTGCCCTGCGCTCCATGCTGCACGAGGCGTTCACCAACCGCCACGTCCTGTGCGTGACCGGCTCCGCGCCGGAGACCCACCCCTACGCCCGTGAGGCCGCCACGCTGGCCCGTGCGCTGGGCGCCACGCGACACGCGGGTAAACTGGTTTTGACAGTGGAGCGGTTTCAAGCGTATAACGCTGCAAAGCTACGTCGGGGGTAGGTCATGGGTTTCATCAGCGCCATCGCGGGTATCGGCTCCGCTCTGGTCGGGGCGCGGTCCGCCAGCAGACAGGCCAGCGCGCAAGCGGCCGCCACGCAGGCGTCCATCGACGCGTCGCTGACGGGGTTCAGATACCTGGAAGGTAACGAAGGCGTGAACCAGGCGCAGACTCAAGGCGCCGCGTTCGGCCAACAGGTGGGTCAGGAACTCGGGCCCGACGGTCGGTTCCAGCAGATGCTGGGGATGGGTCAATCGCTTATGGGGATGGGCGACGGAAGCCCGGAGTCGCAGCAGCGCGCCCAGCAGGCGTTCCAGAACTACCAGAACAGCACGGGGTTCCAGTTCCGCATGGGCCAGGGCATGAACGCCATCACTGGCAACGCCGCGTCGCGCGGTCTGTTGAACAGCGGCGCGACCCTCCAAGGCCTGAACGATTACGGGCAGGGGATGGGGTCGCAGGAGTTCGGCAACTTTATGAACCAGTTCCAGACCCAGATGGGCAACCAGCAGAACTTCATCGGCATGTTGGCGTCGGAGCGCGACACCGGCTTGAACGCAGCCTTCAACACCGCCTCCAGCGGTGGGTCAGGCGGAGCGGGTGCGGCCAACTCGATCATGCAGGGCGCCGCGAACACCAACGCGATCCGACAAAGCGGCACCGACAATATCGTCGCCGGTCTGGGGGCCGCCGCCGGAGGGTTCACCGACATGTATAACAAGGCCAACGGCATCACCCCACCCGCGCCTCCGGGCGTCACCAACAACTATTACAGTGGGCGGCGGTAACGATGGCCACGCTTATTGAACTGTTCAAGACCGGCTACGACATCGGCGAGTCCATGCCCCGCGAGGCGCGGGCCCGTCAGAACGCCAGAGCGGAGTTCGGTGACGCCGCCGATGATCCCCAGCTGTTCGCCAACCTCCAGCAGATGCGTCAGCGCGAGCAGGCGTTCGAGCAGAACACGCAGATGGGCATGCGCCAGGAGAACCGGCTGGACCGCACCGAGAACCGCCAACAAGCGCAGTTCGACCGTCAGGGACAGGCGCAGGACTTCGAGATGCAGGGCGCCCGTCAGGACCGCTCCCAGCAAGCGACGCTCAATCTGGTCAACGGCCTGCGCTCCGCCCGCGACCGGGGCGAGGACATGGGGACCGCGTTCGACCGCACAGTGGAGGCCCTCTCCGAACTGGGGGTCAGCCCGGACGACATCCCCGGTATGCGCCAGGCGCTGGTCGATAACCCCGCTGTGCTGGACGATTATTACGCTTCGCTGACCGGCCAGACCCAGAATGATCGGGTGGCGCAGGCCAGCCCTGCGGCGACTGACAAAACCGCCGAACTGGCAGCGAAGGCCGCGAAGGCCGACGCCAGCACAATGAAAAGTGTAAAGACCGTTCTGGATCGGGTTGCGAAGGTGCGCAAGCAGATCGAGGAGGGCCGTGTCCCCGTGACGGGGTTTATGGGTGGGGCAGTCGCCACCAACATCCCCATGACCCCCATGCTGGACACCGCCGCCGACCTTGACACCATCAGGGCCAACCTCGGCTTTGACAAGTTGCAGGAGATGCGTGACGCCTCCCCGACCGGGGGCGCTTTGGGTCAGGTGTCGGACTTCGAGAACCGCTTGCTCCAAGCCTCCGTCGCCAACCTTGACCAACGGCAATCATCCGAGAAACTACTCGAAAACCTCGCGCTGATCGAAGGCATCTACACCGACATCGGTGCGGCCATCGGTGCGCCTCCAGCAGAATGGACACCTGCGCAGAAATGGCGGTTCAACGGTGGCGACCCCTCCGACAGCAGCAACTATACGTTGGTCGAATAATGGCAGATGGTTGGACCTCCCTGATCGACATCTTCGAGGCGTCACGGACTGCGAACACGCGGTCCCGGCCCCCGTCGTCGTCCGGCCTGCGCGGCTGGGACGCCTTGATGACGCCCCCATCCCGCCCGTCGTCGGGTGGCCCCGGGCGCTCGGGTAAAGTGGACGAACAGTGGGTGGTGGACGGGTTGATGAAACGCGGTCTCCCACAGCACATCGCGCAGGGGTTCGCCATGAACATGCAGGACGAGAGCGGCCTTGACGCTGGCATCAACGAGATCACCCCCGTCGTGAAAGGCTCACGCGGCGGGTTCGGCCTTTATCAGTTGACCGGCCCGCGCCGCCGCGAGTTCGAAGCGTTCGCCGGTCAACAGGGCCTGGCGCTGGACGACGCCGACGCACAGCTGGATTTCCTCATGTTCGAGTTGGGCGGGAAAGAGTCGGGCGCAGCGCGTTCGATCATGGCCACGTCCACGGCGGGCGAGGCAGGCGCCGCTATCGTGCGCAAGTTCCTGCGCCCTCTCCAGAGCCACCAGGACAGCCGCGCGGCGCGTTACATGCGCTCCGGCGGAGGCTCCATGTCGTCCCGCACCGCACCGCAACAGCCCGCCTTCAAGCCGGGGCGTCTTTGGCTTGACCTTGGAGGTATGTGATGGCTGGCCCACAGATTGAACCCGGCACGATCATCACCGGCGGCGAGGCTCCACCGTGGGCGACCGCAGGGACGTCATCCTCTCCCGCAGGAGCGCCATCCCCTCCCGCAGGAGCGCCATCCCCTCCCGCAGGGCAGGTGTTCAGCGGGGGTGATATGCCCCCGTGGCAGCAGGCCCGCGACCTTGGATTGGTGGCGGACGCCTCCTCCGCCACGCAGAGCGCGCTCGACCGCCCGATCCCGACGTTCCTGGCGCCCGACAGTGGCACGATCGGCGGCTGGCTGGCACAGGCTGGCCGTTCAGTCACCATGACCGCGTTTGACCCCATCTCGGCGCTGGAGTTCAAATGGCGCATGCGCGACGAGATACCGGACATGACCTACGCCGAGAGCCTGAAAGCCGTGCAGGACGGGTGGGACGCGGAATATGCGATCACTGCCGACATCGCCGGGGCTATCGTTCCGGGTATCGGCATCGCCAAGGGCGTTTCGGTGCTGGGCGCCAAGGCCCTGACCAAGACCGGCATGATGGACGGCGCCATGCGCTGGGCGGCGCGTCAACCCAAACTGGCCAACATCGTGCGCGCGGCCGGAGAGGGCGCTGCGGGCGGCGCCATCTTCGAGGGTATCCGTACCGGCCTTGACGAGACTATCAGCATGGGGGCGGGGGAGGCGTTTGACCCCCAGAGGGTCACGGACGCCGTGTTGGCGGGCGGGCTTCTGGGCGCTATCGCAGGCGGAGGTGTCCAGACCCTGGCGCGCGGCGGCGGACCTGTCCCCGGGTTCATGGACGTCGTGGAGTCCATTGGGTCCCTGTTCAACATCGGCCCGCAGGCGACCCAGCAGGCCACGACACAGATTTATCGTGCGCTCCGCTCCGACCCCAGCGAAACGCCGGAAGCCCTCGTGACACGTCTGCGCGAAGCCCGCGAAACTTTCAAACGGGAACGCGGTTACGAGCCTGCGCTCATGGACCTGGCCGACGAGTTCCAGACGCGCGAAGTCCTGGACGTGGCGCGGTACTGGAAAGGGCTGGACGTGCCCGTTTTCCGTCTGAGCGAGGAGGCGCTGGAGCGCCAGATGACTTCCTTCCGTGGCGCCATCAACAGCGGCGCTCCGCTCAAATCGCCAGAGGAGTTGACGGCGCAGACCAGTCGCATGTTCGCGGAGGTGATACGGCGGGACGGCGACACGCTGGTGGACGTTTCGGACGACGTGCTGGACACGCTGGCCCCCTTGGCTGGGTGGGTAAAGACCATGGCCCTGACGCCTGACGGGGCGAAGATGGCGCGTATTCTGGACGCCAACAAGAATATCGGCGCCGTGAGCATGCGGGCGGATAACCTGCGCCGCGCCGCCACTACGGCGGGGATGCGGGAAGAACTGACCAAGCTGGGCGACGATATTGCCTACACGCGTGCCAACCCGGCTGGGGTGGCTGCGGCCCGCGCTGAGGTAGACAGCCTTGGCGGCGGGCGTGGCGACGAGGGGGCGATGGGAGCCATGCAGAACTTCTACGCGCAGTTGGCCAGACAGATTGACAACATCAAAGCCACCGACACCGGGATAGTCGCCCGCCAGAAGCGCGACGCCGTGGACGCCACGTTGGACGGGTTGGACCGGACGATCAAACAGTACAAGCGCGACGGTCTCAAGATTACCCTGCGCAGCGCCAACGAGTTGCGCATGAAGGCGTCGAAAGCGGCAAGGAACCCCGGCGATCCCACGCTACAGGCGCAGTCGGTGGCGGTGCGGGATGTCCTGTCCACGGTGGGCACGGCGGAAGTGCCCCGCTACGGGCGCATGGTGAAACTGTTCAGCGAAGGTATGACCCGCGCGGAGGCACAGGTCACGGGCGCGGCGGCGGCCAAGGGGCAGCTGAACCTGAAAGACCTCAAGACACGGATCGAGACAGGACGTCTCCCGAACCGCACGGGCAAGGCAAGCATGGACCCCATGCTGCGCGGGGTACGGGAGGGCGCGATCCTGTCCCTGGGCGATGAAGCGACAGGTACGATCTCGCAAACGCTGTCAACGGCGCGGCGGATCAGCGAGGCGCCGATCGTGCGGGACAGTCTGGACATGGTTGCCCCCACCGAGTCCCGGCGAATTACCCAAGGCGCCCGTGCCATGGTGCAGACGGCAGACAATGTGGCGACCGCCCGCGTCGTATCGTCGCCCACGGCCACGGCGGAACAGACGGCCGCCATGCGCGCCTTTGCAACCGGCGCCATGTTCGGCACTATCGGCGGCGCGGCGAAGGCCGGGCTTATCACACGCTTGCTTGAGGACACCCTCATGACGCGTGGAGCAGCCCGCAAGACCATCGACATGTTCATGAACCCCGAAACATTCGATCAGGCTTTGCGTTACATGCAGAGCAAAGGCGGAGACGTCGGCGCGTTCTTCGGCGCCATGGTAGCCGCCACAGTCGGGAAAGCGAGTGAAGAATGACCACTGTAAATCCACCACAACCCAGAGTAGACTTGGGCAGGACTGACCGGGAATGGCATGTTTTGCTCGATGAAAAATTGACCGCCTTCGAAGGCCGCCTGTCTGTAAAGATGGTATCCCTTGAGATGCGCCTTACCGCGCTCGAAACCAAGGACGCCGTGGCAGATGTCCACCGCGTCAACGTTGAAAAGCGCCTGGACGGGATCGAGGGAACCTTGAAGTGGCTGGCGCGCCTGATGTTCGCCGCGCTGATCATGGCCGTCATGGCCTTCGTGGTCGGCGGTGGACTGGTGGTGCCGCTATGATGAACCGGATCATCTGGCACCACACCGGGGGAACCTACACTCCCAACGGCACGGACAAGCGGGCCTACCACCGTCTGATCGACGGCGAAGGGCAGGTTCACAACGGCGTGTTCGCGATTGAGGCGAACGCCCCGGGCAAGATACGTCGCGGTGCCTATGCCGCCCACGTCCGAGACCTGAACACCGGCTCCATCGGGCTTGCGATCTGTGCCATGGGCCAGGGTGTCTGGTCCGACCCTTCGGGCGGGCGCTGGCCGGTCAAGCCGGTACAGGTGGACGCGCTGGTGACAGAGACGGTCCGCCTGTGCCGCGCTTACGGGATCCCGGTGAACGGGCGCACCGTGCTGTCCCACGCGGAGGTTGAGCCCACGCTCGGGGTGAAGCAGAGGAACAAATGGGACTTCGACTATCCCGTTCGGGCCGCCGTTCGCTCTCGCGATCCTGTTGCCATCTGTGACGAGTTGCGCCAGGAGGTCATGCGCGCCATGGGCGGGGCGGGCGTAGCGCCCCAGCCTGTCCAGCGGCCGATGCTGCGCCAAGGCGCCCGTGGCCCCCATGTGGAGGTCATGCAGCGCCGTCTCGGGATCACAACGGACGGGATATTCGGCCCCAACACACGATCCGCCGTCGTCACCTTCCAGCGTCGCAACGGGCTGTTGCCCGATGGCGTCGTCGGACCTGCGACTTGGGCGGCGCTCTCAATCAAACCTTGAAAGGACAATAACATGTTGGCTGGATACAAGACTTATATCGTCGCGGGCCTTGCGGTGCTCGGCGCCGTTGCGGGATACCTGGTGGGCGACATGTCCCTGCCCGACGCGGTGCAGGTGGTTGTCACCGCCGTCCTCGGCGCCACGATCCGCGACGGCATCGCGGGCAAGACGTGGAGGTGATCGCGGTGAACCTGTCCGATGGACGGGTTCTCCTGAGCGACGGGCAGACGGTCCCCATCGACCAGATGATGGACGACGAAGGCGATGACACGGACGATCCGCACGCGGCGGTCTGTGTCATCGCTGGCCCCGACCGGGCGGGACAGTGGTGGTCGATTGCTCTTTCAAAGTACGGGGAGGTCACGCTGCACTAGGGCGCTCCGTGGCCTCCAGATAGGCTGTCACGAAGGCTTTCGTGGCTTGCGCATCGACCGCGTTGCCGTAGGCGCGCAGGCGTCCCACTCGGGAGGGAGCCCCATGAGCCAACGGGAATGAGCCGGGTTCAACGGGCCGCCACTTTCCATCCCGGCAGAGCAGCCAATCAGCATCTCGCCAGAAGCCGTCAAGCGGGCCGGAGTTGTGCCGCCCGCCAGCAAATCCCTGACGTTCTGCGGTGTCAGGCGGCGACGTGACCCATCCCCCCGGTTCTCGCTGTTGTTCGGTCCTTGGGTCGCTTGGGGCGTCGGCCACCCCGCCAAGGCCACCGTCTTGCGGCTGGAGTCCGTGTTGCCCGCTTCGTTGTTCCCGTTCTGCGCAGGCGTTCCAGCCATTGGCGTCATCCACCCCGACAACGCCGCAGCCGTGTGCAGGAGGTAGTCTGCTGGTCGGTTGTCCACCTCCCACTGTGTTGCCTCCGCGTGCTTGGAGTCCTGCACCCTCGGCGTCGGCCACCCAACCTGCGGAAGATCGAAGATCGTAGGTTGCGAACCGGAGCCGCTGCCGGATGTGCGGCGCGCGGTGCCCCGCAGAGCAGGTATCGACAAACCCGCAGGCGTAATCCTCTCCTTCCAGATCAGATTGTACAAGGTCGGCCCACCCAAGTCCGTCCTTGCTTGCAACCTGCTCGCCAAGCACTTCCGTAGGGCGGCACTGGCGTATGAGCCATAGGAACGCGGGCCATAGGTGCCGCTTGTCATCAACCCCGCCGCCTTTGCCTGCCGCGTTGAAAGGCTGGCATGGACAGGATCCGGTCCACACGGGCCGGTCATCGGGCCAACCGGCGAGGCGGAGGGAATGGGACCAGACACCGATCCCGGCGAAAAAGTGGCATTGGGTGAAGCCCCGTAGGTCATCTGCGGTCACGTCCTCTATGCTGCGGCGGTCCACGACACCCGGCGCGATATGGCCCGCAGCGATCAGGTTTTCTAACCAGTCCGCCGCGTATGGTTCGATCTCGTTGTAGTAAGCTGTCACGGCGCCATCACGCGGCGCACGATGTCCCCTATGTTCAGAGCCACCGCCAGTTTGATGACCTTGGCCCCTTCACCGGACCACTCGGGCTTGTCCAACAGGTCGGGCGCGACAAGTTTGACGAACAGCCACGCGTCCAGCTTGTCAGCCAGGTAAAGGAAACTTTCCGCTTCGGGAGGGTCGAGCACTCCCAACGTGGCCCACCAGTTCCTGTCAGCGTCATCGAGCGCGGACTGCATGTTCGGAATATCACGCTTGGCGGGGCGGGGAACATCACCTGTAAACACCTCGGGCGCGTCGTGCAGAAGGGCGTCCACGATATTTTCCTTGGTGGCGTCTGGGTTCAGGAAAGCCAAGAGGACCGCCACGCGCTGCTGGTGCGCCGCCGTCGTATCCCCCGAATTGCGCAAGCGGGGGTCTTCGTTACAGTGCCAGCGGTTCACGAACCCGGACCCCCAGAGAACTCGCATAGTCTCGATGGCCAGTTGGGCCTCCTTTTCTTTCACAGCGGCTTGCCATTGGCGGATTTGTGTGGCGTCATTGGGCATTGGTACGCTCCAGAAGTTTTGTTTCCACACGCTCAACCACGCGACGGAACGCTTTCCGGGCCAAGCAATCCGAGTTCGGGCTTGATGGGTCGAACGTCATCCCCCACTCCCATCCCGCCAGTTCCACAGGGAACATAAGATTTATTTTCCCCGGCTCGTAAGTCACCTCGACACGTTCAAACCGTGCGAGGAAACCCAACACCTCTTGAAGGTTAAATTCTGTCTCAGACGAGGTAGCCATTATCGTTTTCCAATTCTTCACGGCCTCGGCGGCCAAGTGGGTCTCGATGTCGTCATCGGTAGTCATCATCTCTCTCCATCTGTTTGCGGCTGGGCGGGATCCACACGAACTCCGTCCCGGCCTTTTGAGGATTCTGCTCCCACACGAACCACGCATAGGGCATCTGCGTCACGGCCTTCCGATCAAGACGCCCTTGCACCATCGGGACGCGCTCCGTGTGCTGGGCGATCACGCTGGGCGGGCGCGGATTGAACAGACGCTCATGCCGCCCTTTGCCCTCCATCCATGACGATCGCAGGATAAACGCCACGCCCACGTTGACCACGCACAACGCGCGCTGGACAAATTCCTCCGCTAGGTTGAACGGAGGGTTGGTGATGATCCAGTCCACACGCTGCCCGTGGTCCGCCGGGGTGGGTCCGGTCAGGAAATCCACCATCGGAAAGCCGACCCCGTAATCATGCAAGTCGCTGCCGATCACGTTCCCAAACCGCTCCTGCAACGGGCGCACCATGAACCCCCGATTGGCCGCAGGCTCCCAACACGTCTTGTCGTGAAGCGCAGCCGGAAGGACATGGTTCAGGAACGCCCGCGTCGCCCAGGGTGGAGTGGGGAAATCTTCCGGCCCGCCCCGAGGAGCGCGCCGGTTCTGGAAGCCCATAGCTTTTGGCATGTTAGATTCGGCTCATGCGGCCGACCAATTCGGCCAGCCTGTTGACGGTGGCATCCAGATAGGCGGCCTGCGTAACCAGATCGCCTATCTCCCCATCTGGTCCAGATAGGGAGTTCTTAGCACCACACGTCTCGGACACTGGGCCCAAGACACGAGTATGGATTTCCTCAAGTTGAACCGTCGTTTTAAGCAGCCGTGCAGTACTGTCTTGGATGTCGTAGGTAACGCCACAAAGCAGACCGGGCTGCTGTGGCTCGCCCTGATCGCTCATTTCACAGCCCTCGCGATGGCCGACAACACCTTGTCCAGCTTGTCGGCGGGGACGAAGGTGTAGAGCGGCACCATGCCCGCAGGCGCCTGGCTCGGGATCGTGGGCACGGCGCCCGCAACGGTGCCCTCGCTCACAGAGTCCACCACCTCCGCGTCCTCGACGGGCTGTCGGGGCTTCTGCCAGCCGGTGTCGTTCGCGGTGGGCTGCTGGCCGAACGGGTTGCCCTGCTGGCCCTGTGAGGGATCGACGCGCTCACCCCCAGTCTGGATGTTCTGCTGCGGCTGTTGCGCGGGCTGCGGCTGTTGCTCCTGCGCGGGCTGCGGCTGGCCAAACGGGTTGACGCTGCCGACCGCCACACCGAACGCTGCGAACGCCTGGTTGGCCGTTGGCGGCGGGTTGGCACCCACGTCCTGCTGGATCGCCTGCTGTTGGCCAAACGGGTTCACCGCTTGCTGGGCTGGCTGTTGAGGCTGTTGGGCTGGCTGCTGGGCCTGGCCGAACGGATTGCCTTGGGGCGCTTGCTGCCCGAACGGGTTGCCCTGGGGCGCTTGCTGTTGCGGCTGCTGGCCGAACGGGTTGCCCTGGGGCGCTTGTTGTTGCGCAGGCTGCTGGCCGAACGGGTTGCCCTGGGGCGCTTGTTGTTGCGCAGGCTGCTGGCCGAACTGTTGCGCTTGGGGCTGCTGCTGTTGCGCGTCGGACTTAAACTGTAGTTGGGTCATCGGTTTCGTCTCCTGGGTTGATCTGTCAATAGTAATATCGTTACCGAATTGGGCTGTCAAGGCGGATAGCAGGGAGTCCTGTAGAGTCGCCTTCCCTTCCCGGGCCAGAATGGCCTGCTCGTCCACGGAGTTCTCCGTGACGAAGGTGTGAACGACCACAGCGTCGGCGGTGTTACCCTGACGGCGCAGACGGTCGTTGAACTGGATGTAGTGGTCGAGATCGAACGTCGGCCCCCACCAGAGAATATGGTGTGCCGCGCCCTTCTGGAGATTTAGGCCATGTCCGGCGCTGGCGGGGTGGGCGGCAAGGAACGGTATCTCGCGCTTGTTCCACGCGTCCACGGCCTTGTTCATCGCCGTCTCGTTCACGCCGCTGCCGATGTAGGGCAGATCGGCGCCCAACAGTTCGCGCAGCTGGTCGAGGTCATGGCGGTACTCGTATGCGATCAGCAACTGCTCGTCGCCCAACTCCTCGATCAGTGCGAGCAACGCCTCCGCCTTCGCAGAGTGGACGTGGATGATGTTGCGGCTCTCGTCGTAAACCCGACCGTTGGCAAGCTGTTTCAACTTCCCCATGAGAACCGCCGCGTTGGCCGCGCTGATCGGGGTGTTGCCAATCTCCGCGATCATCTCGTTCTTGAGCGTGTTGTAGACTTTCCGCGCCTTGGGATCGAGCGTCACCTTGATCGGGTTGTGAACGAACGCGGGCAGGTCCAGCATACCGTCCGCGCGGAAGATGTAGTGTTTGATCTGCGCCTCCATCTTTTCCTGCGCGCCCGGCCGGGGCAGCATCGTGAACCCGTCCCAGCCGGTTTCAAAATACTCGTGGCGGAACCGCGTGACACGGGCGCCCAGCGCCTTGCCCTCGTCCAGAATGAGGAACTGGCCAAACAGGTCTTGCAGGCCGTTGGAGGCAGGTGTGCCAGTCAGACCCCACTTGTATTTGGCCATCTTGAAGAACGGGCGCGCGGCCTTGAACCGGAACCCTTGGGCGTTCTTCAACCGGCGCACCTCGTCGGCCACCACCACGTCAAAGCCGAACTTGAGTTTCCCCGCCTTGGTAAGGTCGGCCAACCAGGGCACGCCCTCATAGTTGATCAGCCAGATGTCCACGTCGCGGCGCTTGAGCCACTCGCCCTTTTTAGGGCCGTGGAGGCGCGCAGCCTTCAAACCGTTGAGCGACGCCCAGTTCTCAATCTCCTGCGCCCAGACCGTTTGGATCACGCGCAGGGGCGCGATCACCAGCATGTTCTTCACCAGCCCAGCGTCGCGCAGGGCCTTGAAGGCGTGGAGCGCGATCATCGACTTGCCGTAACCGGGCGACAACCACAGACACGCCACGCCGCCGTGGGCCGCGCTGTTCCACAGGTGCGCCGCTCCGGCCTTCTGGTATTCGTGGGCGTGCTGGTCCCAGTTCATCAAGGGTGATCCGTCAAACATCACGTTCCCCACACCGCCGCGCGAACGCCACCAGAACGGCGCGGGCGTCCTCCAGGTTGTCGATCTTCGCATACTCGTGACCGTAGCGCATAACTTCGTCTCTCCGTCTCTGTTGTATCAACCGCAGGGGCTTCCCGGGGGCTTTGCACTCGACCCACAACAACCCCCTGCTGTGGCCCATGATCAGGATGTCGGGCCAACCGACCTCGACGCCAGGGAGCAGAGACAGGCGGACCAGCCGCAGGCCCTGCTCCCTGGCGACGCGCTTGACGCGCTGGACGATCCGGCCCTCGGGGGTCATTTTAAACGGTCCCATTGTGTAAGCAGTTTTGGACGGCTTTCAATGTCGTCCAAACCCTGCAAGATTTCATAATCCGACAAGACGCCTTCCGCCTTGCCGATGGTGTAGGTTTCGTCGCTCATATCCAGATGGCATACATCAAAGTGAGATACTTTCTCCGATCCGCCGTGACCGCCAACCAAACGGTTTCCGATGATTTGCTTGTACATATAATACCGCTTGCGCCGCGCACCGATGAAATGAAACACCTTGAGAACGTCACCAACTTTCATTGCGCAGCCATGTTTGTCGCGTGTCTCGGTCATGATTCCTCAATCCTCAGAGGCTTGGTGTTCAGCTTCACGACACACCCTCCTGGCACGGGCCGCCCTTCTTGGCGGAGAAGTGGCAGAACCTGCACGCGTCCCGCGACGGCTTGGGACGGTACGCCTGATCCGCCTCCATCATCGCCACGTTGGACCGCCACAGCCCTTGCAGACCGTCGTTGGCCGCAGGGTCGCAGGTGGGGCCGAACATCTGGGCGCGGGTGTAGGTGACGCTCACCGCGTCGCCGTTGTCCAGATAGATCAGGTGGCCGGTGAACGTCTGGAGGTCGGGCACCGTCCAGAAGGCGGGCAGTGCGAAAATCTGGATTTGGGCATCGTAAGAGCCATAGGGCTTGCCAGTTTTCCAGTCCACGGCGTCGAAGTGGTTGCGGTCGGGATCGCGCACCCCGACGTCCCAGATGAACCGCCAGTAAGCGTTCGCCCCGAACCACGACACCGGGCGCTGATCACGGTCGAAAGCCATCTGCGCCTCCACCTTGATCAGACCGGCAGGCACGTCGCGCAGACCTTCCGCCAGCGTCTTGAACCGGGCCAGGCTGGCGGGCAGATCGCGCCGTGTTCCAAGCACGAACTCCTCGGCCTCCTTGTGGATGTCGCGCCCACGCTGCATCGCCGGGCTGGCGGGCTCAGGCAGCTTGTCGATGTTCTTGTACTTGAACGCGGCGGGACACTTCTCCCACAGCGACCAGCGCGAATAGCTGAACGCGAAATTGAATGGTTTGCTCATTTGTATGCCTTTCCTGTCCGGATCATCCTGATAAGCGACGAGGAGCACCCCTCCGCTGCGGCCAAGGCCCTTGACGGCACCGACGACGCGCGGATGGCCGCGATCTGATCGGGCGTGAACCTGTTGCGCGTCTGGCGCACCTTCGTGATCGGTCGGGGGAACTTACCCTCGGCCTGCATCGCGGCGAACACACGCCGCGCCTTCGCGGTCTCCAACCGCCGCGTCGCCCGCACGGTGTTAGAACACACGCCCAGAAGCCGGGACATCTCCACGGCGTCGCACGTAGAGCGCAGGATGACCTTCACCTCCCAGTCCACCATGCGGTGGGGACGCGGGCCGGGCGGCCGGGCCTTGGGTTCAACTCTCACAGGTCTTTCCTCTCGGTCATCTCACCCCAGTTGGCTCCGCTTTCCGCATCGGTTTTCATCGCCACGCGGAACTTGACGCCCTCCATGGCGCGCGCCATCAACCGCGACTGTTCGTCAGCGATCCCGGCGGGGCTGGAGATCACGATCTCGTCGTAGGGCGCCACAAGGAACCGGCTCTTGAACTCGGGATCCTCGAACATCGCCAGCATCGCCCGCTTGGTCTGATCGGCGGCGGACCCCTGGATCAGATAGTTGATCAGGATATAATCGGAGTCGCCCGTGCGCCCGTCCTTCTGTTTCTTCAACGGTGGCCGGACATAGAGCCTGCCGCCATAGGTGCGGATGGCGCCGCCCGTGCGGACGATCTTCGACAACTCGGTGGCCAGTATCTTCCGCCCCGGCAAAGCGGAGTCGTGGAACGCCTTGTAGCGTCGCGCCTCGGCGTAGGTGCAGCGCAGCTTTGCCTGTGCGGCAGGCACACCGCCCCCGTACAGCGCCTGGAAGTTCAACACCTTGATCGAGGTCCGGCCCAACACCTGCCCGGTCATCTGGGTGATGTTTCCACCGACGAAATCATGCACGTCCAGATCGGGATTGCGCGCGAACTCGGCTTGCAGGGCGCCGTGTTCGTAATGGCCGAATATCCGCATCTCCTGGCCCGAGAAGTCGCGCCCGTTCAGGACGTGCCCCTCGTCCGCGATGATGTAGCGGCGCACCAGCGGCAACGCGGGAAGGCCGGTCAGGTGGGCGGGGTGGATGTACCCGTCGCCCTTGTCGTCGAACGACTTGGACATGTTCAGAAGGTTGTGATTGTTGGTCGAGAAACGTCCGGTCCGGGTTCCACCGTCCGGTGACGACACCTGGTTCCAGTTCGTGCCGATCCGACCGTTCCACACCCGCGCCTGTTTCAGCCACGGCTCCATGAACATCGAGAGGCACGTCTTGAGGCGGTTGCGATACCCCAGTGCGCTGGCCACCTCGGGGTCGCTGAACATGTCGGGCGTCAGGCTGTCCTTGGCGGTTGACCGCTTGCCCGTCTTGGTCTTGGCGAACGTGCTGACGATCCCCAGCCGCTCCAGATAGTCCGCCACGTCCTGATCGGCGTCGAAGTTCAGGCCGGGTGCCATAAGCCGCCAGCGCAGCCAGTCCTCGACCATCCTGAACCAATGGGTGTACTCTGCCGTCTCGCGCTCCAGTCGCTCGACATCGACGCGCAGGCCGACGCGCTCGTTCTCCATCAGGTGGGGAAGCAGTCGCCGCTCGACGTCATAGGACTCCTGCATCCCGCTGGTCTGTACCGCTGGCATCATCACCTGGAACAGGCGCCAGGTGCGCTCGACGTCACCGATGGCGTAAGGTCCGACGATCTCGGCGGGGACAAAGGCGATCCACGCCCCGGCGTTTGTCTTGGTGGGGTTCGTCGGCTTGCCGTCCGGCTTGTTCATGAACTCGAAACGGGGCAGCGTCGCCTTGTTGGCCAGCACCCACTCCGCCACGGCGTCCTGTTCATCCGGCGGCATCCCCAGCCACGTCACAGCCAGCTGTTTCAGGCCAAGGGAACGAGAGTATGGGTCCAAGAGGAAGGCGAGGAACATCGTGTCGTGAACGCGCTCCCACGGCAGCACAGGCAGGCCCAGCCGCTCGTAGGCCACGGCTGTGTCGAACCGGGCGTGATGGAACACGATGGGGAGGGTGTCGGCCCATATATGCTCCAGAGCGCGCACGGCGTCCTCGCGAGTGCAGTTGTTCCCGCTGGGGTGGCCCCATGCCATGTAAATGGAATGACCCTCTGGCGTTCGGATCGCCACACCGACCGGGTCGGGCGGGTAGTGTCCCGGCCTCGGCCCGATCGGCAGCGTCTCGAAATCGACTGTCCAGAGCGGTATCACGGCTTCCTCGGCTTCGCCTGTTCGAAGCAATAGGCGCTAGAGTCGGCTTCCTCTTTGTCTGCTTCGTTGCACACAGCGCCAAGGATTTCCGAAAGCCAGCGAAGCTGTGTACTTAGCAGCGCCACCTCGTCCGCTGGAACGATCACGTCGCCGTTGCGTTTCTTGCGGTACACTCTGCGCACCTTCTCCACCGGCGTCATCGCTGCGCCCCATAGAACCCGCCGCCTTGGACTGGCGCGTTCTGCTGGTTGTTATAACCCTGTTGGGCCTTCTGCTGGGGAGGCTGAAAACCTTCCATGATCTCGCCCTGCGCCTCCTGTTGGCGCTTGAAGATCGTGGGCGCCCACTCGTCGGGCACGGGCGCGATGATGTCGAAACCCACCGCCTCTTTCCCGTGCTTCTCGTGGGCGTAGCCATAGACGCGGGCGATTACGCCGAACGGCGGCCGCTGGTACTCGGCGGCGGCCTGGCGGATCAGGCGGCCCCAGTTCTTCGCGCTGGTCGGCGCAATCGACAAGGTAAGCAAGGCCGACGACGCATAGTGGTTCAAGTCCATGATCGGCACCAGCTGGCCCTGCGGGTACACCCCACACATGAGCAGGAGCAGGCGGCGGCGGTTGCCACAGGCTTTCCCCTCGCCCTGGCGGGCGGAGCCGAACACGTTCTGCGGACAGGCGCTGCACCGATCTGCCTGCGCCCGGAAGTAACTCATGTCCTTCGCCATGTCTGGGTGGGGCACCATCTCCATCTCGGACCGGCCCACGGCGTAGCAGGTGGGTGGCAGGATCACGTTCGGGTTGTAGGCCGTGCCGTAGAACGTGTTCACATGGGCGGCGTCGAGGATGATCGCCGCGAACTGGTTGCCGGGGATGATCTGATCGCCCAACGACATCACGCCGTTGTTGATCTTGATCGACTGGCCGCTGACCGGCTCGGACTCGGTGTATGCCTGCGCGTAGCGGGCGTACATGTCCTGCATGTCCTGCGGGTTTGAGGGCAGTTGATTGCCCTGGGTGGTGGGTACGTTCATTTGGTTTGCTCCTTGTCAGCGCGCTCGATCTGGCGCAGCGTTTCGTCTGTCTGCCGCTTGTCGCCGTGGCGCTCGGCAAGCGCGCGGTCCTCGGCCTCCTGACGCAGCCGGTCGTCCACATACTCGAAGAAACTATCGGCCATCACGTCACCTTCGAGAACGACAACGCGTCCATCTCGAAGGTCTCCACGCCGGGCGGGAGCCAGTCAGGGTGTCCGGCCGCCTTGGCCTGCTCCAGCAACTCCTTCAAGGCCGTGTCGCTCAGGCGCTTCTGGAGCAACTCGAACGAACCCTGCTCGCGCACATAGGCGTGAAACAACTCCCAGTTCTTGGCGTTGTAGAAGGTCTTTTTGACCATCTGGACGCGGTATTTCTCGCCCGACGCGCCGCTGTCCGGGCTCTCGCTCAGTGCGGACAGGATCATCTTGTGGATCTCTGTCTCGCGGTCCTTGACCTCGCCAGCGGCCTTTTCCATCGCCAGGCGCAACTCGCGCGCCTCGGAATAGAGGTCTGTCAGGGCGCCGATGCTGTTCGGCACGGGTCCGCCCTTCGTGAATTTCTCGTGCATGGTATTCTCCTCGGTTAAGTGTCAATAGTAACATCGTGATCGGGGGGTGTCAATAGTTATCTGTCGTCCCGTTTCTCGATCAGGCTCAGGATTTCCGACGTCTTGAAGATCGCGACGCAAGAATAACCTTGCGCCGTCTCGCTCACGTTGCAGATGTACCCTTTGGGGCCGCCACGACTCCCAAGCATGTTCACACGGCTGCCCTTGGGCAGGCGCTTCAACGGTAGGGTCAGATAGATGTGTGCGACCGGCTTGCCGTCCAACGGGTTGATCGCACTGCAAAGCGCCCGGAGTTCGCTGATCTTCATTTGAACCTCGATGTTGGTTTGAATGTGCCCATACCGTGCATGTGGGCGTTGAACTCCTCTTGGCTCATGGCCTTCGGATAGCCTGCCCCCGGGCACACGATCAGGAACGTCTGTTTGCGTCCTTTCCACATGAACCCATCTTCGTCGTCGGTGTTGCGCAGGAAATAAATCCCGTTGTTGCGCAGGGCGGTGGAGACCTTCCCCGGCACGGCGGCGCTGGAATACTGGCGCGTGGCGCCCTGTAGATCGCGCAGCATGTGGGGGAACATCACGCACAACTCGTCGGCGGTGTACCATGGCCGGATCGGGAACGCCTGGATCGACGCCAGTATCTCGTTGGCCTGCGCCGCGTCGTTGCCGTTGGGGCTGGCGAGGGTGGACAAGGCCCACTGTTCGGCGGTGCGCAGCCACATATCAACCACGTTGGCGTTGCTTGTCACCATGTCGCGCGCCAGCTTCTGGAAGGGGCTCAGGCTCTCCTCATAGGCCATCCGCTTCTCGGCGGTGCGGGGCGCGGCCACCGGCGGGCGCCATCCTTCGAGGTCGTAATTCAGGAAATAGTGATAGAGGGCTGGACCGGCCAAGCCGGAGCGGAACCAGTCCCAGATGGGGCCATAGAACTCGTCGCCCCGGTCAATGGGTGGGCAGCCCACCACAAGGAACCGGCGGTCGTCATGGGCAAAGGCGCCAGCGTCGCGGTAGTTGGACGTGAATATGAGTAAGGCATAGTTCGAAACCTCTCTGTTTTTGAGGTATTTCTCATGGCGTTCGATCTTCGGCTCGCTTATCCATGTCCGCAACGTCTCGATGTTCGCCCGCATCTGGCGGGTATGCACGTCGTCAATCGTGACCAGTAGCCCCTTTTCAAGAAACCCGTTCCAGTCCTGCGCCACGTCCTTGCCGTTGCGACTGGCGCCGTACTCACCAAACGCCAGACGGGACAGACCGGCCCAGACGCTCTTGCCGCTCCCCTGCTCCCCGATCAACATGATGGCCAGAGGTATCTTATAGGTCGGGTGTTGCGTCTTGTAGGCCAGCAGCTTCACCGGCCAGTCCCAGCCATCGCCCAGAGTGTCGCGGAAAAGCCATTCGGTCAAAGTCAGATACAGGCTCACGTCGCCCGCTATGCAGGTCTGCTCCTGCCAACTGTTCAGGTAGGTCTGGCCGTCCTGCGCCACCACTTCATCCCCACCGGGCAGAAACAGGGTGTTGGCGTAGCGCCGGGCCATGGGGTGGACCAGCCAAGCGTCGGCCACCTTGGCCATCTTGACGCCTTTGCCGTCCTGGATAGGTACTTTCAGGGTGGAGTACCGGGATCCGGTGATGAAGCTGTCCTTTCGGATCAGGTTCCCGGTTTTCATCTCAATCACCTTCTCCTCGCCGTCGAGCCATGCGACCTCGTTGTTCAACTCCAGAACCCGCAGGTCCATGTCGGTCAGCGATCGCGCGCTCTGTAGGGCGGACAGGAATACCTCGGCGCCTTGGGCGGCAATGAAGTCATCCGCGCCCTGCTTCTCGCCCGATAGGGACGGTGGCAGGCGGCAGGTGTGGACAATGGCCTTCTGGCGCAGCAGCCATTCGGCAAGGCGGGCCTCGGCCAGCTGGACGCCGGGCTTGGTGTCGATGTCGCTATCGAACACGATGAACACGCGCCGCCGCGCCCACGCTGTCTCTGCCATGATCGCAAGCGGCGTCTTGTGATCGGCCCACATGAACACGCCGCCAAGGCCCAGAGTGGGAAGGCCGGTGTTGGCCATGACAGACGTCGCCTTGATCTCGCCCTCAGTAATCACGATAGGCTGATCTGTATTCGCCAGTGTCGCCCGCCAGTCGTGGCCCTGGACGCGGGGCAGATAGATATGGGGCTCGGATCCTTTCGGCTGTTGGTAGCGGATCGCCCGCTTGCGCAGCCCACCCACCTCAGGCGGATCGAAATAGCGAACGCGGGCGAACCCGTTGACTGCGCCGTCTATCGTCAGGTAGGGGATAACCAGCGCCGGGCGGGGGAAGAACCCCGGATCGACGTGGCGGGCGTCGGCGGTGATGGTCAGGTGAGTGAACGCCGCCACGTCGCCGGTGACGGCGCGCTCCGTGATGTATTCGACGGCTCTCTCGATGCTCACATTTTTCTCCTCGGTCCGACAGGTCTAGGCGCTCGGGGTGGGGTGGGTCAAGCCGTCAGCACCAGAACGACGACGACAGCGAGGATCGCGTTGCCCCACAGGACCACGCGGGCGCGTCTGATCCACCGCGCTTCACGTTCAGGGCGCTGGGTTTTGAGTGAGATGTAAACCCCGTGTAGCAGGGTCGTCTTGTCCAGCGTCGCCTGTGAGCAGCCATTGCGGCGCAGGTGGGCGAGGTGTGCCGATAAGTTGGGGTCGATCATGGTCTCGGTCTCCTTTTGAATGATGGGGTAGGGTTAGGCGGCGTTGCACAGCGCAATCAACGTGTTGCGCTGGCGAAGTCGGGCGGCGGCATGGGCGGCGGCATCGGCGGCGACGACATAGGCGGCGGCATAGGCGGCACGGGCGACATGGGCGGGCCATTCTTGGCCGCTGGCCAGCAAATCCACGCCTTCAATAACTGGATCAATTACCGCCTGCACCGCGTCTGTCGTTTTAGGAATCGCCCGCAATTCAGCAGCAAGAAACGCCCAATGGACCAAGCTCAAGTCCTTGCCGTCGCGGCCAACCGCATCCCCAAACGCTACCGCGAAATCGGTCTTGTCTTTTGTCGTTGGCATCGCTTTAAAAATGTTTTCGGCAATTCGTGTCAGCGCAACTGGAATACCGTAGATGTCAGCGATCTTTCCGGGGTCGTTGCTCTGAACGTGGCACCCGATAAAACACGCCTGCCCCGTGTCTCTGTTATAGTATTCATCGCCGATAAACAGATCAGCGGCGGCGTGTTCAGCAATCCGCAGCCTGAAGGCTTCAATGTTGTGGGTCAGCATGGTGTCAGTCTCCTGTTGGGGGGTGGCGGTGAGATGCGCGGCAAGCGCGATGGTGGCGATGGTGGTTTTCATGGGTTTAATCTCCTTTTGAATGATGGGGTAGCCAGTAAACCTGCACCTTGGACACCTCCGCCTGGGCCAGGTCTTTTGACCAGGCCAGATGGTAGATGGTCCTGCGCACGCGCTCGGCGCACATGGGAACGCGCCGGGCGATGTCGTTCAGCGTGCGCTCCCTGCCATCGGCCATAGCCTCCAGCACCGCGTCCGCGCACGGCTCGTCGAGAATGTAGGATGTCATTGGCGTCTCCGTCTCCGGTTTTGAGGCTAAGCGTCCGTTGACGCCCTGTCAATCGTCATCTGATAGGGCGCCCGCGCCAGGTGCCAGACCATGCTGCCCGGCACGCGCTGGGCTTGGTGGCCGTTGATCCCCAGCGCCGTCTTGGCGCGGCGGGCCAGTATGTGCGGCGGTGCGGCGGTGGGCGCGTCGAATGTGACGGTCTGTTCTGGCAGCACGTTGTCCAGCGCGCCCGCCCGGGTCGAACGCTTGGCCAGTGTGGCCGCCCAGCGGGTCACAGGGGCCGCCTCCACGTCCCGGACGGGGGCACACCGCCCGATCATCGCGCGCACCGTCACCGGGCCGTTCACGACACACGCGGTTATCCAGGCGTCCGGGTCGCGTGACAGGGCAACGCTGATCCCGTTGGCGCTGGGCACGCTGACAGGCTCGCGGGGCGGGGCGGCTGGATAACCGCCGATCGCGACAAGCGCCGCCAGCAGGTCGAACACGTCCTGCGCCGCTCCAACGTGCGCCAGCGCGCCCACGGTCGGGACAGGCGACAGCAGCAGGTCCGGGACGCCGGGCGCCGCCCACGGGCCGCTCTGGTGGTCCTTGGGCCATGCGTCGCCATGCTCGGGGCGCCAGGTGCGTTCAGACCATGCGTCGGCGGTCTCGCCCATGGCGGGGGCGTAGGAGCGCCACAGGTGGGCGCCGTCGCGCCAGACGTCCACGGCGCAGCCATAGACGCCGGGGCGCCCAAGGGGCCGCTGTGCGCCCGTCTGGTGGGCGTTGTGGCGGGTGAGGTACTTGGGAAGGTCGGGGGCCTCGGGATAGGTGGGCCAGATCATGGCGTGACTCCAGGTTCAAGGGTGGTGGCGGGCCGGATGTCCAGCCCGCCAGGGTTTCAGGGGTAGCGCATGGGCATAAGCAGATGGAACGCGTCAGGCACGGCGGCACACGAAAGGCGCATGGGCTCGCCGGGCTCACCCAATTCGAGGATCAAGTGGCCGGGCGCCCGCGCAATCACGGTGTTCACGGCGTCCAGCAGAGACCGGACATTGACGCCCACGCCGCCCTTCCACGGCTCCGACAATATCCCGGCGGTGATCGTGTGGCCGCGCATGGTCAATGTGTTGGCGGTGGCGTCCAGCGCGACGGTGTTCGACCGCTCCTGCCCGACGCCATCCAGCCGCTTGAGGCTCTTGGCAATCACGGCGGGGTCAACGGTCAGCCGGTGCCCGCCTTTGGAGAGTAGGCAGGTGTAATCGGGAAAGGTGTCGTCGATCACTTTCGAGTGGATCACATGGCCGCCGGGCAGAGTAAAAACGATCCGGGATTCATAGACGCCCATGGCGACGGTGCCTTCGCCTTTCGCGCCGATATGGTCCAGCAGGATTTTCACGGTCTTGGTGGGCAGGATCACGCCATCCTCCTGGCGTTCATACGCCCATGGCGTGCCGGTGGGGTGGAACCCCATCTTGTGGCCATCGGTCGCGACGAACGCCAGCCGCCCTTGCGTGTCGGGGTGGATGTAAACGCCATTCAGGTAATACCGCGTCTTTTCGTCGGATATGCACGGCGCCACGAACGCAAGCCAGGTGCGCAGGTCTTGCACATCGAAGGACGCGGTGAACATCGGGGCGCCGGGGTGTTCCAGTATCGGGAAATCGGCCTCCGGCATGGTGTCCAGGCGCGACACAAGGCCGTCGCATGTGACGGTGCAGACGCCATCGGTGGGGTCAGGATCGAGGTGGGCCAAGGCGCCCTTGTCCGCGCCAGCCAGCACCTTGCGCAGCTCGGCCAGGGGTAGGGTGAAAGGGGCGTGCGGGCCGCAGTCAGACAGGCGCCAGGACGCTTCAACGTCCAGATCCGTGGCAGCTATCGTTCCATCGCCGCGAAACAGGACGTGCGACAGGATCGGGACATATGTCTTGTTCTCGACGGTGCGCGCCAGGAACGTCAAGGCGGCGGTGAGTTCGCTATGTGCGATCGTGATGGTCATGGGGTTTTGTCCTCGGTGGGTTGGGGTGCGACGGCGCATGGTGCGCCGCCGGGTCAAAGGAACAGGTCGCGCGTGTTGCCCTTGTTGGACAGGCGTAGGTGGCCGTAGCGGGGGTCTGAACGCCAGCGCCAGACGGTGCCGGGGGTCAGGAACGGGCGCAGGGCCTTTTCCACCGCCGCCTGTCCCTTAGCTGCATCGGCGGTCAGGCGGTCGGTGTCCGCGTCGTCAAGGCCCATGATGTATCCGCGGCGGTTGGCGCACCACTCTTTTGGAACGCCATTGCAGAGCCCCTCCCGGGCGCGCTGAATGCGGGCCAGGTGGCGCGCCGTGGCGGCGCAGGCATCCTGCAAGGCGCCGGTGGCAAGGGTGCGTCGCAGCAGGCCGGAACGCCACAGGGCGAGCTCAATGTCTTTACGGGTCATTGTCGTAACTCCAGATTAAATTGAAAGGATAGCGCCGACGATCCACCAGAGCAGCAGCGCGGCAAGAACGATTTCGATCATGGTCAGTCTCCTAGTTGTCTGCGAACAGCAGAGCGATAATAAAAAGGACAAAAAAAGCGATGAGTATCCCTCCGGCGATCTCGATCATGGGGCGCCAACCAATCTGGGCAGGGTGGCCCAATCCGGCTTGTCACTGGACAGGGCAAGCGCGGCGATCGTGTCAAGGTGCGCCGTGATGTGCGCCGCCCATTGCGCCGCGACTTTTGGCGACGGCTTGCGCGCCATATCCGCCAGATGCACCCGCCCGTTGTAATCGTTCATAATGTCGTGAAGCTGCGATGTGTCGGAGACCAGACAGCGGAAAACCGACAGCTTCAAACCGCGCCGCCGCTCGTTTTTTGAATAGTGCAGCTTAATCTGCAAGGTGGGTACGCCTGGATCGCTGGCCAGCATATCGCCCAACAGGGCGCGGTCGATCGTGCGGTGATCTTCTAGGATGTAATCAGCCATGGTTATTCTCTCCTTGTGGGTGGCGCCTGGGCGCCGGTTGTGGGCAGGTGGGCCCATTGTGAGACGCGCCTCTCCAGGGCGCGCCGTGCAATGGGTCATGCCAATTCGTCGGCCAGGCGCAGCAACTCGGCGGCCAAGCTGCGCGCCTCGGCGGGGGTCAGCGTTGCGCGCCAAACTCCTATATCGAAGTAAAGGACAATCCCGCCAGCCTCATGGGGTAGAGATGCATCGGCGCAGGGACAGGCGAAGGCGCCAAGCGTGCCGCCACGGGCCAGGATAGGGAAGTAACCGGCGCCCTCCCCTACCCTGACGTGCAAGGGGTTCAAGCGCGCGCTCATGGCCGCGCCTCCCACGCCAGCCGGGCCTTGTCCCGGGCCAGCCACAAGACGCCCAGGCGATCGTCGAACGATCCGCGCCCGCGTTTCTCATACCGGGCCGTCTGGGCGCCGGATCCGAACCGTTGGACAAGTTCGGCGTGCCAGGCGATGTCGGCTTCAAGGAACCGTGTGGCGGGGCCCATCGGGGCGACGTAGGGTTTAAAGGTCATGGCCGGGCCTCCGGCTGTCCGGTGACGACCTGGGCGCCGTTGGCCACGGCATGGGCGCCAATCGCGCGCCCAGCGGCGGTGGTATAGAACGGGCTGGATGCAATCCAACCGCCTTCAAAGCGTGCCACCCAAACAGGCTTGCCGCTGATGTGGCCGGTGTATTCCCTGGCCACGGTGTAGCGCCGGTCGCGGGAAACGGGGTAATGGGTCATTCCGAATAATCCTCCAGAGTGGTAACAAGCCCGTCGAAATCTTCGTTCGGGCCAAGCGCGTTCGCGGCGGCGATCGCGATCCGGCGCGGAACGTCCAGATCGTCGGCCAGCTGTTCGATATAATCGCGGCGGTTCTTGTAACCTTGTTCGGTGTAGATGCACATTTTCTCTGTCTCCTCTGTTTCTTTCACCCTTGTATCGTGCGCCAGGTGGGGTGTCAAGAATAAAATGATGTGGGGAAGAACTTATTCTTCGGCCACCTCGAACGTCCGGCCGGACTGGGCGACGTGGCGGAACCCAGCCTCGAAGGTGTCGGGTTGGGCGGGAACGCGTACCGTCGTGTGCAGAACACGACTGAATGGGTTGTCGGGGTCATACAGCTTGATGGAATATTCCGGCGCGCGTTTCGCAAACGTGTGCAGCTTTGTTTCAAAGTCTGTGAAACGCATCCCGTTAACGTAGATAACTTTCATCGTGGTTTCTCCTGGGGTTTGAACGGTTAAGTTATTATGGCGGTAAAACGTGAACGGAACGTGAACCGATGCACGTTTAGGTTGTTTTCTGGCCGGTGGACTCGCATTTTCTGAAATTTAGGGGGCAAACCTAATAATGGAGTAGAAAGTACTAAAATTAAATAGTAATACTTACTCTTATTTATTTATATTACTACTTACGGGAAGGACCACAAATATAGTGGGGTTTATACACGCTTAGGTTGTAAATAAGTTAGGCGTTAAGTTATTAAAAGTTTTCGGCGCTTGGCTGCGGGTTACTCGGCCACTTTGCAGCAAAACGCCCAAGAGACACGGCGCTTTTAAAACACCGTGCCTTAACATCTTGTTATTGTTTCCCGACCCTCATGACGTCGCACGCTCGACCAGCGTCCACTCGACCATCCAGCCATTGAGGGTAACCATCTCCTGTGTATCGTGGCAGAACGCCCTAACCTCGCCGTCCAGATCGGCGCCCGGCGCCACCGAGACGTGCAGCTCCAAGGCACCCCAGCACGCCAGATACTCAATCCACCCGGCCCGCGTGCAGCATGTATCCGATGTCATCACAGCGCCGCTCACAGCGCCACCTCGTCGGCTCTGGGCGCCCTCACAACGCCACCTGGGCGCCGCGACCGGCCTTGAACCCCAAGGCATAGGCCGGATCGCATTGACCAGCCACAGGCGGCTCACAGCGTGCGTCGGCGCCGTGTGCAAGGCCCAGGTCGTATGCCCAGCGCGCGTAGTCGTCGAGATGTACCATTGTCAAAACTCCCTATCTGCCTAGCACCATCGCCCGGCTTCAATAATAAGATAGCATGATACGCCTGACAGCGCAATAATAAGATAGCGTGATTGCACCGCACCTGGGAAACAAACTGTTTTCAAAATCGAGGCTTGATCTTATTGAATGTTCGTGGTAGCGCGTGACGCGTGCGACGCTGTGACATATGGGCCGCACTGTGACCGATAGGCAACAGGTGTGACATTTCTGCCACGTTCTCGTTTCGTTCTCGGGCCCGGGGGTGGTTCGTGGTCGTGGGTTCCACTGTTCGCTATGGCGCCGAGAAACCGCGCGCCCCAATTTTTCAGCTTCCTATTATTCACTGCGTTTATCCACTTCGTTGTTCACGCCTTCCGGCTCACTTCGTTGTCTCCTGCGTTTATCCACTTCGTTGTTCACGCCTTCCGGCTTACTACGTTTTTCACGCACCGGGACCCCCTTGACAGATCGCCTCCACCTCGCGTAGCGTTCCCCCAACGTGACCCGCCCCCAACGGAGGTTCTGCCGTGAAGATGAACAAGCCCATGCCCCGCACCAAGCCGCTTGCGAAGTCGAAGCCCATGCCCCGCACCAAGCCGATGGCTTCCACCAAGTCGATCCCCAAGACGAGGCGGAAGTAATGGCCTCGTTCAGCAAGGCCTTCGCTGCCGCCCGGAAGGCCAAAGGCCCCGGCAAGACGTTCATGTGGCAGGGCAAGTCCTATTCCACGAACACGGCCGCGGACAAGAGTTCCTCCACCAGGCGTGCCTCCCCTTCTGCCCCTGCCTCCTCTCCACGTCCGCCATCTGCCGGTGCCAAGGGCGCTGCGCGGGGTGCGGCTGGAGCCGCCGCCGGGGCCGCTGCGGTTGCACGTGTGCGCGAGCGTATGCCGCAGGTCGAGGCGTCCACCGAGGGGCGGCGCATGGAGCGTGTGGGGATCGAGCGGCCGTTCATGCCAAAGACGCGGGCTGCGCTGGCAGCGGCCAAGGCCGACCGGGAGGCCAGGGCAGACAAACCCAAGGCGAAGCGGTCCGGTCGGAACAATGCGCGCAGGAGGGCATATTGAATGGCACAAAACCAGGTTTCTCTCGTCGTCGGCCCCGATGCGTGGGTGCAGTTGACCAACGCGAACGTGACGCAGATCACTTTCCAGGTGTTGTCGGGAGCGGTGTTCATCCGCTACACCAACGGCACGACGCCCCCGGCTGCCAACGCGCAGGGCACGCGGTACACCGCAGCGACCGGGACATCCGAGGGTGAGTTGCGGCGGCTGTTGACGGACCTCGTGAGTCTGGCGGGCGCCAACCGCGTCTGGGCCCGCGCCACGCGGAACGGCAGCCTCGTCTATGTGGACCATATTCCGTGATCAGCCCTTTCGGGATGGGGGGTCTCGGGTCCGGGTTCGGCGGCGGCGGCGGCGGCTTCTCCCCTGCGTCCCTGTTCGCAGG
>Ga0307966_1000273_pt1 | contig 42877 bp, 43 predicted proteins | sample OrgLakmetagen646_FD_203141 | JGI IMG/M metagenome (GOLD analysis project Ga0307966, IMG submission 203141) | Saline water microbial communities from Organic Lake, Antarctica - #646 | ecosystem: Environmental > Aquatic > Non-marine Saline and Alkaline > Saline | place: Antarctica: Organic Lake... | reverse complement strand
AACGCGTCACGCTCTGCGCGAACCGTATCGAGCTCAGCGTCCTCGTCGGAAATTTCAGTCATTTCCTCGTGATACGCTTCGGCCTCAGCCTGTTCGATATCATCAAGGAAATCGTCATTCTTGCGCTCTGCCATTTTGCCTGTCCTTCAACTTCTATCGGCGATCAGCTTGCCCACCAGCTGCGCCGTATAATCCACGATCGGAACTATACGCCCATAATTTAGCCGCGTGGGTCCGATGACCCCCACGGCTCCGACGATCTTCCGGTCTGCGTTCATATAAGGAGAGACTACCAAAGAGGAACCCGAAAGTGAGAAAAGTTTGTTCTCGCTACCGATAAAGATGCGCACGCCCTCGCCCTCATCTGCCAGTTCGAGGAAATTGGCAATGTCGCGTTTGCGCTCAAGATCATCAAAGAGAGTGCGGATCCGTTCCAGATCGATCTCATCGGTGCCGGCACTCAGCAGATTTGACCGGCCCCGCACGATCAGGCGCTCTGGCACCTCGCCCTCGCCTGCCCAAACGGCAAGGCCACTTTCAATCATCGCATGCGCCAGCGTATCAATCTCTTGCCTGCGTTCGTTGATCTGGCTGGCTATCACTGTCTGAACATCACTCAGCGTGTGGCCCTCAACCAACGCGTTCAGAAAGTTCGCAGCCTCGCGCATTGAACTGGGCGTTTGCCCCGGCGGCGGCGTGAAAATTCGGTTTTCCACGTGCCCATCGCCAAACACCAAAACGACCAAGGCGCGATCATGGCCCAGACTGACAAACTCGATATGTTTGATGGGCGCCTCATGTTTGGGCGCCAAAACCAGCGACGCGCCTTGGGTCACGCCTGACAATGTCTGCCCAATCCGGTCAAGAACACCGGCGACATCCGTAGAGTTAGACGACAGACTGCTATCCATAAGTGCACGGTCCGCGCTTTGCAGATCGCCGACCTCCAGTAGGCCATCGACAAACATGCGCAACCCGCTTTGCGTGGGGACGCGGCCAGCACTGACATGCGGGCTATCCAGCAGGCCCATGAATTCCAGATCCTGCATGATATTGCGCACGGTCGCGGCGCTTACCTTTTCGCTCATGTCGCGGGTTAGGCTGCGCGATCCAACGGGCGCACCGGTCAGCAGATAGCCTTCGACCACGCGGCGAAACACCTCGCGCGACCGGTCGTTCATTTCCTCAAGCAGCTGCCGCGCGTCACTCATAACGGGTTCCTCGCCTTACCGGGCTATCTAAAGTGCTGTGGTGGGTGGGGTCAATCGGGGTTGCCATCACAGCCTGCGCCCCTGTATCCCCCCGAGTAGCGAGATATAAAGGATAAGTCATGCGTCCCTCCGGTAGAGAGTTAAGCGAAATGCGCGCCGTTTCAATCGAAACGGGCGTCACAAAACATGCCGAAGGGTCGTGCATGATACGCGTCGGTGACACGCACGTGCTATGCACGGCTACAATTGAAGACCGCGTGCCCCCTTTCATCAAGGGTTCGGGCCTCGGCTGGGTCACTGCAGAATACGGCATGCTGCCACGTTCCACCACGAGCCGAATGCGCCGTGAGGCGACGGCGGGCAAACAGGGCGGTCGCACCGTGGAAATCCAGCGCCTGATCGGACGTTCCTTGCGTGCCGGCGTCGACCGCGTGGCATTGGGCGAGCGGCAGATCACCATCGATTGCGATGTTATTCAGGCCGATGGCGGAACGCGCTGCGCATCGATCACCGGCGGATGGGTCGCCCTCAAGCTAGCGGTGAACAAGCTAATGAAGATGGGGGCGATTACGTCAGATCCCCTGATTGATCCGGTCGCGGCCGTGTCCTGCGGCCTGTATGCCGGACAAGCAGTGCTCGATCTGGACTATCCCGAGGATAGCGAGGCCGGCGTCGATGGAAATTTTATTATGACTCAATCAGGCAAGCTAATCGAAGTGCAAATGTCGGCCGAGGGCTCAACATTCAATCGTGATCAGATGAACAAACTGATGGATCTGGCTGAAAACGGTGTGGCCGAATTAGCCGCTCTGCAGTTGGCTGCCGTCAATGCGTAAACTGTCTGGTGATACTCTGCTGATTGCCACGCATAACGCGGGTAAGCTAGCCGAGATCACCGATCTTCTTTTGCCCCTTGGCATCAACGTAATAGGGGCTGCGGCGCACAATCTGCCGGAACCAGACGAAACCGAAACCACTTTCGCCGGTAATGCACGGATCAAGGCACATGCAGCGGCGCAGGCCACAGGCCTGCCCGCTATGTCCGACGATTCTGGCATCGCGATAGACGCTCTGGATGGTGCGCCGGGCGTCTATACGGCCGATTGGGCTGAAACCAGTAACGGCCGCGATTTTGTTATGGCCATGACCAAAGCGCACGACCGACTGGTCGCCTCAGGCCTTGACGCGCCGTGGACGGCTAGGTTCTGCTGCACACTCGTGATCGCTTGGCCTGATGGCCATGACGAGGTATTCCCCGGCACCGTCGATGGCCAAATCACATGGCCGATGCGCGGCGAGTTTGGCCACGGATACGATCCCATCTTTCAGCCAGATGGCCACGACATTACCTTTGCTCAAATCGACCCAGCGGCCAAGAACCGCATCAGCCATCGCGCCGATGCTTTTGCCAAGTTAGTGAAGGGTTGCCTTGACTGAGGACTGGCGCCATGGCGGCTTTGGCCTGTATCTGCATTGGCCGTTCTGCGCCGCCAAATGCCCCTATTGCGACTTTAATAGCCACGTTAGTCACGATGTTGATCAAGCGGCATGGCGCGAAGCCTTTCTGCGCGAGATAGATAGATACGCCGAACTCACCCAAGGGCGTGTGCTGAATTCAGTCTTTTTTGGCGGGGGGACGCCCAGCCTGATGCCTCCAGAAACTGTTCAGGCGATTCTTGACCGTGTCAGACATCACTGGGTGCTTGCCAACGATCTGGAAGTCACGCTCGAGGCTAATCCTGGTTCCGTAGAGGCAGGCCGATTTGCTGGCTACGCCGCAGCCGGTGTCGACCGCGTATCGATGGGTATCCAAGCACTCAACGATGTTGATTTACGCCGTCTTGGCCGGATCCATTCCGCCCGGGAGGCCCAAGCGGCCTTTGACGTGGCGCGCGCGCAGTTTGATCGCGTTAGCTTCGATTTGATTTATGCTCGGCAGGATCAAACATTGGCCGATTGGAGCCACGAACTATCACAAGCGCTGACAATGGCCGTCGATCACCTGTCCCTGTACCAACTAACGATTGAGCCCGGCACAGCGTTTGGGGCGCGCTTTGATGCAGGCGGCCTCAAGGGCCTGCCACCGGATGATCTAGCAGTCGATATGTACGAGGCGACACAGGAGTTGTGCGAAGCAGCAGGTATGCCCGCCTATGAAGTGTCAAATCACGCTGCAAAGGGTGCTGAATCACGCCATAATCTGATTTATTGGCGACACGGTGACTACATCGGGATCGGGCCTGGTGCGCATGGTAGGCTCACATTGAATAGCGTGCGTTGGGCTACCGAGGCCTATGCCCACCCAACTGCATGGCTGACACGAAGCGATAACGGGCTGACAGAAAAGCCGCGGAACATGATTCCGCTCAAGGAGCAAGCGGGCGAATATCTAATGATGGGTTTGCGGATTACGGACGGGATTGACTTAATGCGTTATGAGGCGCTTGCCGACGCGCCTCTAGACAGAACCAAAATCGCAGACCTCACGGCACTCGGCATGGTTGAAACCCGCGGTCACATTTTGGCTGCGACGCGAAGTGGCCGCATGGTTCTGAATGCGGTCATCACCGAGCTGCTCCCAGACTGACGATCATTTGCCGATTGTCAGCATTCGGCACAGTTCATCCAACTCATCCAGCGTCTTATAGCTGATGGTGATCGCGCCGTTTTCTACGCCATCCTGATGATCAACGGACACTTTCATCCCGAGGTTTGCCGATAAGTCATTCTCCAGAGCGCGTGTGTCAGCCGTTTTTTCAGACGTTTTACGCGCACCCTTGCGTGCCGTGCTCGCTTCTCCATCTGGATTAGCGGCCTTGCGCACCAATTTTTCGGTGTCTCGCACAGACAAATCGCCCGTAATCACCTTTTTGGCCAAGCCGACAGGATCCCTTGCCGTGATCAGCGTACGTGCATGACCAGCGGACAGCTTGCCCTCTGCGACGAAATTCTGAACAATTTCCGGAAGTTGCATCAATCGCATCGTATTTGCGATATGGCTGCGACTTTTGCCAAGCGCTTCCGCCAGCCTCTCTTGGGTGTGCCCAAACTTGTTCATCAACTGAACATAACCAGCGGCCTCCTCAACGGGGTTCAAATCAGCACGTTGAATATTCTCAATGATCGCGATTTCCAGAACTTCCGTGTCGTCAAAATCGCGTATGACCACAGGGATACGGTGAAGACCTGCCTTCTGCGCCGCGCGCCAGCGGCGCTCTCCCGCGACAATTTCGTACCCGTCCCCTTTGCGCCGTACAATCAGCGGCTGAATGATGCCCTTTTCCTTGATCGACTTGGCCAAATCGTCAAGAAGCTCAGCATCAAACCGGCGTCGCGGCTGCTCAGGGTTTGCGACAACCTGCTCGATCGGGACCATCATATCAGGTTGGCGCGCCGCGATGCTGCCCGCGTCCGGACGATCATTTACATCTGCCATTAACGCTGACAATCCGCGTCCGAGGCCGCGCTGTTTCTGCACCTTATCCGCCATCTAAATCGCCTTTCGTCTTAGGCCGCCACTGGCGCCAAGTTTTTCACTAATTCCAACGCCAATGCGCGATATGCATCGGCGCCACGCGATTGGGGGTCATATTCGAGAACCGACATCGAATATGAAGGAGCCTCGCTTAACCGGACATTTCTTGGGATCAGAGTCTTGAACACCAAGTCCCCTAGGTTATCACGCGCGTCCTTCTCGACCTGCCCAGACAGATTGTTGCGGGCGTCGAACATGGTCAGCACCACACCTTCGATGCGCAAGTTCGGATTTGCCGATTGCCGGACTTCGCGGATCGTCAACAGCAGTTGGGACAAGCCTTCCAGCGCGAAAAACTCACTTTGCAGCGGAACCAAAACAGAATGTGCAGCAACCATCGCGTTAACGGTCAAAAGGTTCAGCGACGGAGGGCAATCGATCAGGATGTAATCCAAATCGTACCGGTCAATTGCCGTTTGGCGCAACGCATCGTGCAGGAGAAAGCTGCGTCTTTCGTTCGAGATAAGTTCAATATCAGCAGAACTAAGGTCTACGGTTGCCGGAATAATCATCAAATTGTCCGAGCGCGTCGACTGAATAACCTGACCCAGATCGATGTCCTCGAGAAGCAGTTCATAAGTCGTAAACTCCCTGTCATCGACATCGATTCCAAGACCTGTCGAGGCGTTGCCCTGCGGATCGAGATCAACAATCAAGACACGTGAACCCTGTTCAGCCAAAGCAGCACCCAAGTTTATAGTTGTGGTCGTTTTCCCTACGCCACCCTTTTGGTTCGCTACCGCAATGATACGTGGCCCGTGTGGGCGCGTGGGGTCAGGCACGGGACACTCCTGTAATGTTGAGGATTGCGGCTTCAGCATCTAACGTACTGTTAATTGCAGCGCATTCAAAGTTCCACACAGATTTTGCCTTGCTCACTTCACTTTTCCAGCTCGCACCCTTGGCGAAGATCGCTGTTCCAGCTGCGGTCATGTGCCGTTTGGCATAGCCTAAAAGGGTTGCAAGCTCCGCCAGCGCACGGGCAGATAGCACGTCAGCGGCAAGCGGTGGGACTAGTTCAATGCGCGCGTTAATAATGGTGGCAGTTGATCCCGTTTCCCGCAAAGCGGCCCGCAAGAAAGCGCATTTTCGCGCGTCACCTTCGACCAGTGTGACCCGCGCTTCCGGCACTGATTCTTGTGCAAGTATTGACACAACCACACCGGGGAAGCCCCCGCCTGATCCTAAATCCACCCAATTGCTAAATTTCTTTGGCGCGGCACGGTAAATCTGGACAGAGTCCAAAATATGTCGTTCCCAGAGCATCGGAGCACTAGCGCGCGACACCAGGTTGATCTTCTGCGTCCATTTAGTTGCGATGTTTTCTAGGGCGCGGAGCTTATCTATTGTTTCACGTGAAACATCATCGAGTTGAACACTCATGCTGAGCGCGCCCGCATGCCCGTACGCAGTCTCATCAACAAAAGTGTCAACGCCGCAGGTGTCATTCCATCAATTCGGGACGCATGTGCAAGATTGGCCGGCCGGACATGCTGAAGCTTTGCTTTCAGCTCATTCGAAAGGCCATCAAGCGCTTGATAGTCAAAGTCTGCAGGTATTACATGTGCCTCATCTTTAAGCATAAGAGCAACGTCCCGTTCCTGACGCGCAATGTAGTTGGAGTAGAGCGCATCCTTTTCCAGCTGCGACTGAACCTCCTTCTCAATATCAGCAAGGCCAGGGTTCAGCTGAACCAAATGATCGAAGCCCACATTTGGAAGCGACAGGATCTGGTATCCGTTTCGGCGTGATCCATCTTGGTTTATCTTCAGCCCGACCCCCGTCAGGTCTTGTGGAGTGTACGTTTCGGCTTCAATCCGGCCCTTTGCAGACTGAAGCGACACAGCCTTCCGTTCATAAATTACCCGCCTCTCCTTGCCGACACAGCCCCAAGTAACCCCGTGCTGTGTCAGTCTCTGATCGGCGTTGTCGGCACGAAGTGATAACCTAAACTCGGCTCGCGACGTGAACATTCTATAGGGCTCACTCACGCCCCGGGTAATAAGGTCGTCGATCATTACGCCAATGTAACTGTTTGAACGGCTGAAATATGCGGGCTCTTTGTCTGACGCAGCCAAACTGGCGTTCAAACCCGCGACCAGACCCTGCGCTGCGGCCTCTTCATAACCTGTCGTTCCGTTGATCTGCCCAGCTAAATACAGGCCAGGCACATCCCGCACCATCAGCGATGCATCCAGCACACGCGGATCGATATAGTCATACTCAATTGCATAGCCCGGCTGTTTGATCTCAGCCCGCTCAAGCCCGCGAATTGATCTTACATACGCCTGCTGCACATCCTCAGGTAGCGAAGTCGAGATGCCATTTGGGTAGACCAAATCATCGGTAAGACTCTCCGGCTCAAGAAAAATTTGGTGTGAGGTTTTATCCGCAAATCGGATAACTTTATCCTCGATCGACGGGCAATATCGAGGTCCAACACCGTCTATATGGCCACCATACATCGCAGAAAGCTTAAGGTTTTCGCGGATAATATCGTGCGTACGCTCGTTCGTATGCGTGATCCCACATGATATCTGCCGCGCCTGTACGGATTTGGATAAAAACGAAAAAAGAACAGGCTCGTCATCACCGGGCTGGGATTCAAGACAGTCCCAGTCAATCGACCGCCTGTCCAATCGGGGCGGCGTGCCCGTTTTAAGGCGCCCCATCTTCAACTCGAAACTATCAAGACGTTCAGCAAGCCGTATCGACGGCCTTTCTCCCATACGCCCCCCCGGATGGGACACATCGCCGATGTGTATGACACCACGTAGAAAAGTGCCTGTCGTCAAAACAACGGCCTTGCTACTTAACTCAGAACCATCAGCCAGCACGACGCCAGTAACGGCCCCGTCATGCATCACGAAATCAGCGACTTCACCTTCAATAATGGATAGGTTCTCTTGTGCATCAAGGGTCGCCAGCATTGACTTGCGATAGATGTGACGATCTGCTTGCGCACGTGGGCCTTGAACAGCGGGGCCTTTGCGCCGATTTAGCAGCCGGAACTGAATGCCGGCAGCATCAGCCACCCGCCCCATTACACCATCAAGCGCATCTATTTCCCGGACTAAGTGGCCCTTGCCAAGGCCACCTATAGCTGGATTGCATGACATGACCCCGATGCTGCTCCGCGTCAGCGTGATCAACGCTGTCCGTGCACCAGTCCGCGCAGCGGAATGGGCTGCATCAGAACCGGCATGACCGCCACCAATAACCAGGACATCAAAGTCAAATTGTTTCACGTGAAACACTCCTCACTTGCCAATGCAAAAACTGACGAAGATCTCGTCCAGCACGTTTTCGATATCCACGCGACCTACCAGAGAATCGAGTGCGCGAACAGCACTCCGTAATTCCTCAGCTGCCAAATCGGCAGTATCATCCCCACCCTTGAGCAGCTCGACTGCGGTACCAAGAGCGGCGACACCTCGGACCATTGCCTCACGGTGTCGGGCACGCGTGGCAATACCCGCGTTCGACGCACGTGTGGATAACAACTGCGAAATGCGTCCAATCAGTTCGTCAACGCCCTGCCCCGTGTGCCCTGAAATGCTGGGGAACTCGCCGCTTTGCACGTCGCCCTTTGCGGTCAGCACAATATCGTCAGGCTCTGCTGGGAATGGCAAACCGTTGTCCGGCTCAAGCAGGAAAACACGCAAATCAGCGGCTGATGCCCTGCGGCGCGCCAGATCAACACCCAACGCCTCTACTTTGTCGTCAGTATCGCGCAGACCAGCTGTATCAAGCAAGGTAACGGGAAGACCCGCAATATCCATGCGAACCTCGATCACATCGCGTGTCGTCCCAGCTATGTCCGATGTAATCGCCGCGGCGCGTCCTGCCAGCGTATTCAAAAGCGTCGACTTACCCACATTCGGGGCGCCGACAATAGCGACTTCAAAACCGGCGCGAATACGTTCGGATGCGTGTGTCCCAACAATTTCACGGTTCAGATCGGCGATCACTTCGCCCGTCAATGCGCTCACTTCCGGCGACACGTCAACGGGAACGTCCTCATCGGCAAAATCGATCGTTGCCTCCATCAGAGCAGCTGCGCGAATCAATTTCCGGCGCCAACCGTCTGCTCGCACACCCAGCTCACCGGAAAAAACCCTCAGGGCTTGCTTGCGCTGCGCCTCCGTCTCCGAGTCGATCAGGTCAGCCAGTCCTTCGACCTGCGCTAAGTCAAGGCACCCATTCTCAAACGCGCGGCGTGTAAACTCACCAGGCTCAGCAGATCTAAGATCACCAACATCGCCGAGTGTTGTTAGCACGGCGGTGACGACCGCAATACTGCCATGCATCTGAAACTCAACTGATTCTTCGCCGGTAAAGCTGGCACCCTTGGCAAAGGTCAGCACCAAAGCCTGATCCAGTGCCATGCCCCCTGCAGTGTGCAATGACCGGACTGATGCTAGCCTCACAGGCGGTATATCACCGCAGATCACCCGGCACGCATTCCATGCAGCAGGACCAGATATGCGGATGATCGACACGCCGGCCTTGCCCTGCGCCGAGGACATTGCATAGATCGTATCCATGACGGCCTCCATTGGGACCTAACTGCTACCGGATCGTCCGCAGAAGCGGGCGATATCAGGTGTTCATCGAATCAAAGAATTCGGCATTTGTCTTGGTCTGTCTCAACTTGGAGATAAGGAATTCAACAGCATCTGTCGTGCCCATCGGATTGAGGATACGCCGCAGAACGAAGGTTTTTTGTAGGTCAAGCTTGTCGACGAGCAGCTCTTCCTTGCGCGTACCAGACTTGAGAATGTCGATGGCTGGGAACACGCGCTTGTCTGCTATCTTGCGATCCAAAACCAACTCTGAGTTACCTGTACCCTTGAATTCTTCAAAGATCACCTCGTCCATCCGGCTACCCGTATCAATCAAGGCGGTTGAAATGATCGTCAACGATCCACCCTCTTCGATATTGCGCGCAGCACCAAAGAAACGCTTTGGGCGTTGAAGTGCGTTCGCATCGACACCACCCGTCAGAACCTTTCCGGATGATGGAACGACGGTGTTGTAAGCTCTACCAAGTCTTGTGATAGAATCGAGCAAGATCACAACATCTCGCTTATGCTCTACAAGACGCTTGGCCTTTTCGATAACCATTTCGCTGACAGCCACATGACGGGTCGCAGGTTCGTCAAAGGTTGAGCTGACGACTTCGCCCTTTACCGAACGCTGCATGTCGGTCACTTCTTCAGGCCGCTCGTCAATCAGCAAAACGATCAAATAGCATTCCGGGTGGTTCCGCTCGATGCTCGCGGCGATATTTTGCATGATCATCGTCTTACCGGTGCGCGGGGGCGCCACAATCAAAGAGCGCTGCCCCTTGCCGATGGGCGCGACCAGATCGATGATGCGCGCAGACTTATCCTTGACGGTGGGATCATTAATCTCCAACGTCAAACGCTCGTCCGGATAGAGCGGTGTCAGGTTGTCGAACGCGATCTTGTGACGGGCCTTTTCAGGATCCTGATAGTTGATCTGCGTAACGCTGGTCAGTGCGAAATAGCGCTCTGTGTCATCGGGCTGCTTCATTTCGCCGTCGATGGTATCGCCAGTGCGCAGTGAAAACTGACGGATCATATCCGGCGACACGTAGATGTCATCAGGGCCAGAAAGGTAATTTGCTTCAGTTGAACGTAGAAAACCGAAACCATCCTGCAAGACCTCAAGAACGCCATCGCCGAACACGATCCAGCCATCTTCGGCCCGCTCTTTGAGGATCGAGAACATCATCTCGCCCTTGCGCATGGTGGAGGCGTTTTCGATCTCCAACTCTTCGGCCATTTTCAAAAGATCTTTGGCGGTGTGCGCCTTGAGGTCGGACAGGTTGAGACGATCTTCAGACATAGTAAACCTCATGCGTGCGCGCAGAGCGCGAAACATATCGAATGGGAAATGAAAAAGGCGAGTCCCGGACGGGAGACCTGCCGTTTGTTACAAGGCCCGAGTGCCCAAGTCAATCACCAGCTAGAATTGCAGGACAACCGAGAAAACAATCACGATCATCGCAATCGTGGGCACCTCATTCATCAAGCGAAAGCTTCGACCACTGATCTTACATGTCCCAGCGGCTAACTCCTTGCGCCGTACGCCCAGCCAATGGTGGAACCATGTCATACCAAATACACCTGCCGCCTTCGTCCAAGGCCAAACAGACGCCCAATCAACGATCCCTGGCGTTATCACCAGCAAAAGACCGAACAGCCATGTGGCAACCATGGCCGGGTTCATGATTGCGCGTAACAGCTTGCGCTCCATTACTTGGAAAATCTCGTCTCTGCTATCGCTCGGCTGCGATGCCTCTGCGTGGTAGACAAAAAGCCGTGGCAGGTAGAAAAGCCCAGCCATCCACGCAATCACTGACACAATGTGCAACGCCTTCGTCCACGGGTACAGATAAGCGAGTACATCAATCATGGTCCGTCCTGTCTTAGGTCTGGGCTTACTAATAATAATATAGAGATATAGAAGAGGAGGGTGATTAAGCAGGGGCCTGACTTGGCTGTGGATTATCGTGTCATCCACATGCTTAGCAACACCCCCCCTCATGTGGATTATTCTGTGTATATAAGAGTATCTTCAAATGGAACTACTCATCCGCTGGGAAAAATGAGAGGCAAACGTTATCTTAGACCTCTGGATAAAGGGCACCCGTTAATGATTCCTCCCGCTCTCGATTTCATACAATCCACTGATGGATGTCTTGCTTTGTTCGCGTCTGAAACCCATGACTTATCCGCGGGTCACTGGCGGGCAGGCGCAAATGTGGATAACTCCGGTGGATACGCCCCCGTTACCAACGAGTTTTCCACATGACTGTACGCATCATTCTGGCCTCCCAATCTGCAATCCGCCGCACCCTGCTGGAAAACGCGGGGATCGCCACAGAGGTTATGCCCGCCCGTATAGATGAGGACGCGGTCAGATCTGCCCTTTTGGCCGACGGTGCATCGACGCGCGACATCGCCGATGCATTGGCTGAAATGAAGGCGCGCAAGATTGGCGAACGGCATATGGATGCCTTGGTTATTGGCTGCGATCAGGTGTTGGATCTGGACGGCCGTATAATGTCCAAACCACAGACCCCACAGGACGCGCATGCGCAGCTTACCAAGATGCGGGGCACGGTGCATAAACTCCTTTCCGCTGCTGTGATCTATTCAGATGGACGCCCTGTCTGGCGGCATGTGGGTGTTGTGCAAATGCAGATGCGTGATGTATCTGATGGATATCTAGACGATTATATCGCACGCAACTGGGACAGCATCCGCCACTCTGTGGGCGCCTACAAACTGGAGGAGGAGGGTGTGCGTTTATTTGAGCGCATTGCCGGTGATCATTTCCATGTCATGGGCTTACCTCTGCTGGAGATCATTACCTTCCTCACTGCCCGAAAGGATCTGCCCGCATGACTGCGTACACCATCCCGTTGGCCGGTGTTATCGGTACGCCAATAGTCCATTCACGTTCGCCGCAGATCCATAGCCACTGGCTAAAAACACGCGGCCTGGCGGGGCGTTACATCCCGATGAACGTCGCCTCCGAGGATCTTGAAACTGTGCTGCGCGCACTGCCCAAGGCCGGCTTTGTGGGGGTCAACGTAACCATCCCGCACAAGGAAAAGGTACTAGAGCTTGCCGATTTGGTGACAGACCGTGCGACGCTGATTGGTGCCGCGAATACACTGATTTTTCGCAAGGACGGCAAGATCCACGCGGATAATACTGACGGCTATGGCTTCATCAAAAACCTGCAAGACGCGCCTTGCAATTGGGATGCCACGGCTGGACCTGCTGCCGTTATGGGCGCCGGCGGTGCATCGCGCGCCGTCATTGCGGCGCTGCTGGATGCAGGCGTGCCTGAACTTTTGCTCTCAAACCGAACGCGCATGCGCGCTGACGCGCTGGCACAGGAATTCGGCACGCGGGTCCGCGTTTTTGACTGGGTTCAGGCCGGCAACATGATGGATTACGCCGCCACCGTTGTGAATACCACGTCGTTGGGCATGATCGGCAATCCGCCCCTGCGCGTGCCGCTGGACGGTTTGCAAGAGGGCGCTGTTGTCACCGATATCGTTTATGCTCCGCTGCGGACCAAGCTGCTCGAGGTGGCTGAGCAGATGGGCTGTCACGTCGTCGACGGGCTCGGCATGCTTTTACATCAGGCCGTTCCTGGATTTGAGCGCTGGTTTGGCGAGCGGCCCGCAGTCGACAGCGCGACACGCGCCGCCGCCCTTAGGTGAGCTATCTTTTGGGTCTGACCGGCTCCATCGGGATGGGCAAATCGACTACTGCGCAGATTTTCGCGAATCTTGGCTGTGCCGTGTGGGATGCCGACGCCGCAGTGCATCGTCTCTATGCACCGGGCGGTTCGGCCGTTTTGCCGATGCGTCTGGAGTTTCCCGCCGCGATAGCGGATGGCGGCGTGTCGCGCGCAGCGTTGAGGGCTATTATCGCCGCTAACGATACCGCGCTGGCCCGGACCGAAGCCATCGTGCATCCGCTCGTTGCAGCTGACAGGCAAGCTTTCTTGGCCAAAACAGCAAATGATATTGCCGTACTAGACATCCCACTGCTGTTTGAAACCGGGTATGATGCCATCATGGATGGCACTGTTTGCGTGACCGCACCGCCCGAGGTGCAGCGTGCCCGCGTTCGTGAGCGCAGGACAATGAGCGACGCGCAACTAGACGCAATATTGGCCAAGCAGATGCCCGACGAAGAAAAGCGCGCTCGTGCGACTTGGATCATCACGACTGATACCCTTGAACACGCTCGTTCGCAGGTGCAGGTTGTGATCGACAGTATCAAACAGGACATAGCCCATGCGTGAGATCGTGCTGGACACTGAAACGACTGGATTCGAGCCTGAACAAGGCGACCGTATCGTCGAGATCGGCTGCGTCGAGCTGCTTAATCACATGCCGACGGGGCGCACCTATCACCAGTATATCGATCCCAAGCGCGCAATGCCCGAGGATGCGTTCAAGGTGCATGGCCTCGGCGACGACTTCCTGCGTGGTAAGCCGGTCTTTGCTGCGATTGCGGACGATTTCCTTAAATTTGTAGGTGATTCCAAGCTGGTGATCCATAATGCTGCGTTTGATATGAAATTCCTGAACGCAGAACTGCGCTGGCTGAACAAACGCCAGATTCCATGGGAGCTGGCCATAGACACGCTGGCCATAGCGCGCAAGAAATTTCCGGGGTCGCCCGCGTCTCTGGACGCGCTGTGCCGCCGATTCAACATCAACAATACCGCACGTACGCTCCACGGCGCCTTGTTGGACTCGGAAATTCTCGCCGAGGTTTATCTCGAACTGATCGGTGGCCGCCAACCCGATCTTATAATGGGCCAAAGTCAGAGCCAAACAAGCGGGTCAGAGACGAAAAGTGCATGGCGAGCCATGCCGCGTCCAAAGCCCCTGCCAGCGCGGCTGACCGATGATGAGGTCGCCGCGCATGACGTGTTTGTAGGGACGTTGGGCGGTGCGCCGCTATGGCGCAAACCGCTTTAGGCAGTGCCGCTGGGCTGTTGCTCTTGCGCAGCCTGACGGCGCGCGATCTCGTTACGGTAAATCGACACGAAATCAATATTTTCCATGTTCAGCGGTGGAAATCCCCCGTCGCGGGTGACGTCTGACACGATCCGCCGAAAGAACGGGAACATGATGCGTGGACATTCAATCATAAGAAACGGATGCAACTGATCCTCTGGCACGTTTTCAACGTGAAAGACGGCGGCATATTCTAGTTCCAGCAGGAACAGATCGTCCTCGGTTCCCTTGTTCTTGGAGTTGATGCGCAGCTTTGCTATCACTTCGTACTGGTGCTCGGCGCCGCGTTTCTTGGCGTCCAGATTGACGTTGACGGTTACATCAGGCTGCACTTCGCCGCCTGCGCCGCGCTGCGCTAGAATGTTTTCGAATGACAGATCGCGCACGAATTGCGTCAGAACCTGCATCTTGATCTGGGGTTGCTCGGTGCTTGCCGCACCATTTTCCTGCTCGGCCATAATTGTCTCCTGAGTTTATCTTCGCGCAGTTGTCTATCAGGTTGGTAGATGCGCCTCAATCCCCGGACATTTTCGTTGGCCCACGTTCTGTGTCGTGCGGTGTCACCTCTACAAAATCGCCCTCAATTGTGGTGGCTCCATTGCCGCGTTGGGGTGTAGGCCGTGCGCCGAAGCTCTGAACTTTTACGCGCTTACGCAGATAGGCAAACGCGGCGCGGCGAAACGGCGGCGTCAGCAGCGCAAAGCCGAGGGCGTCAGTGAAAAAGCCAGGCGTCAGCAGCAGCACACCAGCGACGAGTATCATCGCGCCATGCGCTAGCGCCTCAGTGGGATCGCTTTGGCCGGAGAATGAGCTGCGCAGCTCACTTAACGCCAACGCGCCTTGCGCCCGTACCAGCCACGTCCCCAGAAACGCGGTTAAAATAACGATGGCAAGCGTCGGCCATAGCCCGATTATACCACCGACCTGAATGAAAAGGCCGATTTCGATAATCGGGACGATCATGAATGCAAAGAGAAGCCACATCTTGTCTTGTCCTTCGAGTTTGCCGTGCGCCAAGGTGGACTTGGCCCCCCTCGCCCCCTACATAGGGCACATGACACGCAGATTTCAACGCTTTGCCCTGATGAGGTGCCCATGAACTCGCCCATTTTACAGCTTTTGGTGCTTGCCGGCATCGCTGTTTTTCTGATCCTTAGGCTCAAAAACGTGCTGGGCACGCGAGATGGTCACGAGCCGACCAGCGAAGTGCAGGGAAAACCCGCGACACGAACTCATAACCTCGAAGTTATTGAGGGTGGCCCCGACCACGACATTATCGATCATGTGCCCGAGGATAGCGAATCTGCCGCAGCGCTTGCTGAGATGAAGCGCGCAGAGCCATCGTTTGGCGTCGGTGATTTTCTAGGTGGTGCACGCGGCGCTTACGAGATGATCCTGATGGCGTTCGAGCGTGGCGAGATGGAGGAGGTAAAGGACTTCCTGACCGACGACGTTTATGCCTCTTTCTCTGAAGTGGTCGCCATCCGTAAGGAAAAAGGCCTGACCATTGAGGCCGAATTCATCGGCATCCGCGACATGACCCTTGCCAGCGCCACTTTCGATGACAGCGTTGCCGAGATCACGGTGAAGTTTGTTGGCGAGTTGGTCTCGGTGGTGCGAGGCCCGGACGGCGTCGTGATCGAGGGTGAGCCGGGTAAAGCCAAACGCCAAAAAGACGTATGGTCTTTCGAGCGCAGAATGGGCGTCGACGACCCCAATTGGCGGCTCGTCGCCACTGGCGAATGATCAGGGCGGCAATAGCTGCTATGATGTTGGCGGTGCCGGTAATCGGCACCGCCATACACGCTGAGGCAAATTACGATATTTTGGACTTCGCCGACCTGCAAGGCTGGGAGCGTGACGACCACGACAGTGCGCTACGGGTGTTCAACGAGACGTGCCCTGACATGGACGAGATAGACTGGCGCTCACTTTGTGCGCTGGCGCAACAAAACCCGGGCGCGCGCGTTTTTTTCGAACTGTTCTTTCGCCCCGTCCTGATCAGCGAGGGGCGCCCTGCCCTTTTCACCGGGTACTTCGAGCCAGAACTGAATGGTGCGCTGCGCCCCAGTGATCGCTTTCGCTATCCTCTCTACCGCGAGCCGCCTGAATCGCGCACCACCAATCCCTGGCTGCCACGCCGCGCTATCGAGACCGGCGCCACGATGAATAACCGTGGGCTTGAGATCGCATGGGTTGATGACCCGGTGGAGTTGTTTTTTCTGCAAATCCAAGGCTCAGGCCGCGTTCGCCTCCCTAACGGGAAGACAATCCGCGTAGGATATGGCGGATCCAATGGACATGATTACCGCTCAATCGGAACGGAAATGGTTCGACGTGGCATCTATGACATCCATCAGGTTTCGGCGCAGGTGATCAAAAATTGGGTCCGGCGGAATCCGGAGGCAGGAGCAGAGCTGCTGCTGCACAATCCGTCCTACGTTTTCTTTCGTAGGATCGATGATTTGGCACCGGACCGTGGACCGCGCGGCGCGATGAACCGCTCGATCACGACGGGAAGGTCGGTGGCGATTGATCCGGCCTTTGTGACGCTAGGCGCGCCTGTTTGGGTCGAAAAGGATGGTGAGGACCCTGTACGCCGCTTGATGATCGCGCAGGATACGGGATCGGCCATCAAGGGCGCTCAACGTGCTGATTTGTTTATGGGGACGGGTGATGAGGCGGGCCGCGTGGCGGGCCGCATGCGCGATCCGGGCCGTATGTTGGTTCTGATGCCAATCCAGCGCGCCTACGCATTGGCACCGGACGCAATCTGATGAGCCGTCGCCGAATCAGACCCGAAGAGCTGGACTTATGGCACCAAGTCGCTCGGACAGCAGAGCCGATGCATCCGGTTCAGCCTTGTCCCAAACCGGCGCCAATTGCCAGCCCTCATGCCGCAAACCCCCAACCCGACCGCCTAGAGGGGGCCACACCATCCCCTCTGCAGCACTTCATGTTAGGCCAGAAGGCTCCGCGCAGGGACCCTCTCCACGACGTATTACCCGGACTGACGGACAGGATGCAGGTGCAGCCCATTACAATGGACCGCAAGGCATATGGTAAACTCAAACGCGGTAAACTGGCGCCTGAAGCCCGTATAGATCTGCACGGCATGACGGTGGACCGCGCGCATGGCGCGCTATCAGGGTTCATCATGCGCGCGCATGGCGACGGCAAGCGGCTGGTGCTGGTTATTACCGGCAAGGGGCGGCGCAGTGATGCGGATGGGCCGATCCCGGTGCGCCAAGGCGTGCTGCGCCACAACGTGCCTCATTGGCTAACCATTCCGCCCCTCGCCGGCCTCGTGATGCAGGTGACGAATGCGCATAATCGACATGGTGGCGGCGGCGCCTATTACGTCTATTTACGGCGCGCCCGGTAGTGGCTTTGCAAGCAGACCCTTGGCGCGGCTGACGCCAATGGCCATCGTTACTGTAGAGATAATGAAAAATAGCGCGATCCACAAAAACTGCACCTCAATGCCCACCCCAAGATCGATTGCGACACCCGAAATACCGGGCCCGATTGCAGATCCCAAAACCATCACTGCCGCGGCCATCGCCTTAATCGCGCCAATGTGGCGGGTGCCGTAGAACTCGGCCCAGAATGCGGATGGTAGAGTATTGTTAAAGCCAGAATTGACCCCGAGAAAGAAAAAGCCCGACAGCATCCCCCAACTATCCTGAGCGAATGCGAAGATGATGAACGCCGCTACCATTGGCACTTGCATCCACGGGATCAGCCGTGCTGTGCCGACTTTGTCCAACGCCCACCCACTGAGCATCATCGCGATAATGCTGATCGCTGTGTAAAAGGGAAACATTGCGACTAACTCCACGTGCGATAGCGATTTGATCTGGGCAATGTGGACCTGATGAAAGAAGAAAGTCGTATTGAACGCCGATGGTCCAAGAAGCGCCGGGATCATGAACCAAAAGAGCCAGTGCCGGAACGTCTGGTTTCGTGTCCAGTGCCGCGATTCCATGCCGACGCTCTGGCCTGACTGCGCATGGCTCTGTGGCGTCCGCTCCTGCCGCAGGAGCAGTAATAGAACAGGTGCGCTGAAGAGTGCGATGCCGGCGGCGATCAGCCATAAAAGATGCCAGTCCATCACCAGCATCAATGCGACAAAGAGGACTGGCAGAACCGACTCACCCAGTGAAAAGCCCAGTTTGGATACTGAAAGCGCGCGGCCCCGCGTGGCAATGAACCAGCGCGCCATTGCGACGGTTGCGATGTGGCTGCTCATCCCTTGGCCGGTAAATCGCAGTGCAAAGATGACCACAGGCAGCAGCCACCAGACCGGATTTAGCGCCATCGCGATGCAGGCCACCGCCAAGAGTGCCAGAATGACTGCCCCAACAGCCCGCACACGAAAGATGTCGGTCAGCCCGCCTGCCCAGACCATTGCGATGGCCGACACGCCCGTGCCCAGCGAATAGAGACCGCCCCACTCTCCGTGGCTCAGACGGAACCCCTCACGGATTTCGCCCGCGAAGATTGATATGAAGAATGTCTGTCCAAAGCTGCTGAGAAACGTCAGCAAAATCCCGGCAGAGAGCCAGCGCGCATTTTCGCGGATGAAGGTGAGCGTTTGCATCTGTCTGTGGTGGCGCTAATCGGGCGGAAAGAAAAGTAGCAAAGCGGACCCAACAGAAAGGAGCGCCTACGGCGCGCTGCTTGATTTTCCCATTGCCGCGCGCCGCAACTATCAAGCGGCGCGCGTACAGTGATTGGCGGTACTTGGATATTTTTACCAAGAAAAAGCCTTGGCCAGTATGAGGGGGGCCGTCTGAATTGAGGCGTTTAGATTCAGAAAATCCCAGCCAATAAATTATAGTACATATCTGCTGAGATCCGTCGATTTTGCTAGCTCACCTAGGTTCTTGTCGACAAAGGCAGCATCGACGGTGACCGCTTCGCCACCGCGGTCAGGTGCGGTGAAGCTGAGGTCTTCGAAGACGCGCTCCATCACCGTGTAGAGGCGCCGGGCACCGATATTCTCCACCGAAGCGTTCACCTCGGCAGCGATGCGAGCGAGTGCCTTGATCCCGTCGTCGGTGAAATCGACTGTAACCGCCTCGGTGCCCATGAGGGCGGTGTATTGCCGCGTCAGGGCGTTATCCGTTTCAGTCAGAATGCGGACAAAATCTTCTTCGGTCAGTGCATGCAGTTCGACCCGGATGGGCAGGCGGCCTTGCAACTCTGGCAGGAGGTCGGATGGCTTCGCGATGTGGAATGCGCCCGAGGCGATGAAGAGAATGTGGTCGGTTTTAACTGCGCCATATTTTGTGCTGACGCTCGTGCCCTCGATCAGAGGCAGCAGATCGCGCTGCACGCCTTCGCGACTGACATCGGCGCCGCGTGCATCGCTCCGGGCACAGACCTTGTCGATTTCATCCAGAAAAACGATGCCGTTTTGCTCGACAGCCTCCAGCGCGGCCTTGTAGACTGCCTCGTCGTCCAGCAGCTTGTCTGCCTCTTCGCCGATGAGAATATCATAGCTATCCGCCACGGTCGCCTTGCGTTTGACGGTGCGCCCGCCAAACGCCTTGCCGAAGATATCGCCAAGGTTCATCATTCCCATCTGGCCGCCGCCGGGCTGGCCGGGAATACCCATCATGCCCATAGGGCTGGATGTGTCTGCGACGTCCAACTCGATGACGGTATCATCCAGTTCGCCCGACTTCAGTTTCTTACGAAACATGTCGCGCGTCCCCTCGCGGGCATCCTCGCCTGCGATAGCGGTGATAACGCGTTCCTCCGCGGCACGCCGTGCGGCGGCGGTCACGTCTTCGCGCATCTGCTCGCGGATCATGGCGATGGCGCTATCGACCAGATCGCGGATAATCTGCTCCACGTCGCGGCCTACATAACCGACCTCAGTGAACTTCGTCGCCTCGACCTTGATGAAGGGCGCGCGGGCTAGTTTGGCCAGGCGACGGCTAATTTCGGTTTTGCCAACGCCGGTGGGGCCGATCATGAGGATGTTCTTTGGATAGACCTCGTCGCGCAGACCGGAGCTGAGCTGCTGCCGCCGCCAGCGGCTGCGCAGGGCGACGGCTACGGCGCGCTTGGCATCTTGCTGACCGATGATAAAGCGGTCCAGCTCGCTCACGATTTCGCGCGGGGTGAGGTCGGTCATTCGAGTTTCCTTTTACAGTCTGAAACGGAATCTAAGCATGAGCGGCGGAAACGCAAGCATGGGTGGAGCATCACGTTGTGATGACGCTGGATGAACGCTGCGTGAGAGGGGCTATGCGATTCTGGACTGATCGGTATCATAAATCTCACGATCAACCCAAGGAGAGGAATCCAGACGATGAACCGCAGAACACTTATGACCGTTGCCAGCTGAGCGTTGCCAGCGCAATTGCACTATTAGCTGCTGCACCTGCTGCGATGGCAGAGACCATGGGCGTCAAAATGAGCGGCATGTTCGAGGGTCGCAGCAACCATGAGACAGCTGGAACAGTAAGCATCATTGAGGAGGATGGGCGCACATTCGTTGATCTGGGCGAAGATTTCAGCTTGGATGGTGGACCAGACCCGCGCGTGAATTTCGGCAAGGACGGTGTACATGACGCGGATGCCTATCTTGGCGCGCTGGTTAGCATGTATGGCAAGCAACGCTATGCCGTACCCCCACGTGGGACGTCACCGACTATAACGAGGTCTATATTTGGTGCGAGGTGGCAGGTGTGCCGCTGGCCGTCGCCAGCCTCAAATAAATCAAGTCGGGGGTTGGTGTGGCTATCGCGTTAGCCCTCAATCGTCTCAACGGTAAGCCTGCCGTTGGTATAGACGCAGATGTCGGCGGCGATCGCCATGGCGGCGCGCGCAATAGCCTCGGCATCGCGGTCCGTATCCATCATCCCGCGCGCAGCGGCCAGCGCGTAGTTACCGCCTGATCCTATGGCGGCAATGTCATGCTCGGGCTCCAGCACGTCGCCGGCGCCAGTGATGACATAAAGATTTTTGCCATCGGTGACGATCAGCATCGCCTCCAGCTTTTGCAGGTATTTGTCGGTGCGCCAGTCCTTGGCCAGCTCGACGCTGGCACGTTGCAGCTGGCCGGGCGTCGCCTCCAGCTTGGACTCGAGCCGTTCCAGCAAGGTGAACGCATCGGCAGTCGAACCGGCAAAGCCTACGACCACGTCAAAGCCGCCGGGGCTGAGGCGGCGCACCTTGCGGGCGCTGCCCTTGATGACGGTCTGGCCAAGGCTGACCTGTCCATCACCGGCGATCACCACTTTGCCGCCTTTGCGTACGCCGATAATTGTGGTGCCGTGCCATCCTGGGAATTGATCGCTCGCCATGTCGTCACTCCTTTTGCCGCTTGGGGGTATATGGAAGCCGCGAGGCAGGACTACAAGTTTTGCGACGCGCATGAAAAAGGGCGCCACGTTGGGCGCCCTTCTATCTATCAACAGGAAAGTGGCTCAGAGCGCGTCTTCGATCCAGCTTTGCAGAGCGGCCTTGGGTGCGGCGCCTGAGCGGTTCGAAACCACTTCACCATTTTTGAAGATAAAGAGCGCGGGAATACCGCGCACGCCCATGGCGACGGCGGAGTTCGGGTTGCTGTCAACGTCGACCTTGACCACCTTGATCTTGCCGTCCATCTCGTTCGACAGTTCTTCCAGTGCTGGGCCTATCTGCTTGCAGGGGCCGCACCATTCTGCCCAGAAATCCACCACAACGGGGATGTCGGAATTCTTCACTTCGGCGTCGAATGTATCGTCTGTGACGGCGATAGTTGCCATGGGTCATCTCCTGAAATTAGTTCTACGGATACCTAAGTAGCCGGGCTGCTGAGGTCAAGTTGCGGCAGCTCGCACCAATGCGCCTGTCACAAGATCGTGTGGAAGCGCCATGAGAGTACTGCTGCGGGTCCAAAGAATCGCAGTGTCGATGCGCTTGCCCGGCCAGACCTGTGCGGCCATCGCGGCATAGGCGCCCATCTGGCGCAACAGCCCTTCGGGGCAGGTGGTGGCTGTCTCTGGTACCTGCGCATTGGATTTGAAGTCGACGATCAGTACCGTGTCATGTCTGAGGATCAGCCTGTCGATCACGCCCTGCATACGTCCCAGACCGGGAAGATCGGCGGTGATGCCAACCTCGGGCAGTGCGCCCGCGTCCCATAGATGGGCCAGCGCGCTTGCGCCGATATTGCGCGTTGCCTCCCGCAATAGATCGTCCAGATCTGGCGCGCTGGGCAGGAGGTACGCAGCGGCGCTGGGCCAATCCGGTACTGGCAAGGTGGGCAGAAACTCCAGCAGTGCATGGATATGGCTACCTCGTAGCATTGCCGCTTCCTCGTTGAGGCCAGTATCGCCTGGCAGCGCCTTGGCCCCGCCAAGGTCCGAAGGGCTACGGGGCGCTGGTGCGTCCGCTGCTGTGGATGGTTGCGTGTAAAAGTAGGGCGGGAAAGGCGCGCTGACTTGCGGTGGCGCGGTGGCCCGGGCTGATACCGCGCCAGTCCAGTCGCCGCGTTCAAGCCGCAGACCATCGGCGCCATTGATGCGGTAAGGCACTGCGCCCGAGTGGTTCAGTCCCGCTGCGATCTTCTCATACCAACTTGCGCCAGTGTCGCCCGGATCCTTTGCCGATGCCACGATCAACCATTTTTCGGCGCGGGTCATTGCGACGTATAGCAGGCGGTCACGTTCGGCGCTTTGGGCCAGCTTGATCCGGTCGATCGCCTCGCTCTGTGCATCTGGCATCACCCCGGACTTTGCCCGCCACAGAGGTGCGCCGCCTACGTCCAGCACTTGGGCGCGAACGTCGTTCTTGCGTTTGCCTGTCTCGGGTAGGATCACGATGGGCGCCTCAAGCCCCTTGGCGCCATGCACCGTCATGACGCGGATCAGATCGCCCGCTGCGTCCATCTGGCGCTTGATCTCCAGATCGTCAGCCTCCAGCCACACGAGGAAGCCAGTAAGGCTATCGACCGCCTTTTGCTCATAAGCCAGCGCCTGCGATAGCAGCGCATCAATGCCATCCTCGGCCTCGCCCCCTAGTCGGGCCAGCATCCGACGGCGCCCGTCATGGCGTGTTAGGATGCGTTCGATCAGATCGTAGGGCCGCAGATAGTCGGCCTGATCGCGCAGATCGGTCAGGATCTCCATTGTTTGGGGGAATTCGGCCGCCCGTCCGCGCAACACCTCCCACAAGTATTTGGGCCCGCGCCCCTGCGCCAAATCGTAAAGCTCCGCCTCGCTCCAACCCAACAGGGGCGAGCGTAGCGCAATGGCGAGCGACAGATTATCCTCGGGCGTGGACAGAAACGACAGGACCGCTGCCAGATCCTTGACCGCTAGTTCGGCGGCTACCTTCATCCGGTCGGCCCCCGCGATGGGTAGATTGCGCGTTTTGCAGGCGCTGATGATTTCGTGAAAAATATCACTCCGCGACTGCACTAGAATCAGGAAGTCACCGGCGCGGACTGGCCGCATGTCCTTGCCGTCTGGAATCGGCTGACACGTCTCAATCATATGCGCGATGGAGTCGGCGATTTGCGTGGCCAGAATGACGCTGGGGTCGTCCTTGGCCTTTATATCTACGGGGGCGTGCCACGGGGGCGCGTCGGCCTCCAGCGCCTCAGCGTTTACCGGCCATAAGTCGGCACGGCCCGGCATGTCTGGCCAAAAGGAAATGTGGCTCTGATCAGGCGAAAAGCCCGAGTCTTCCAGACTTTTGAATGTCGCATCGACCACGTCCAAAATGGCGCTGGATGAGCGGAAGGAATGTTTCAACCTCTGGCTTTGGAGTGGTGTCCCGGCAGCCTCTAGCCGGTCCGAGAAGTCGTTTTGCATCCGGTCGAATTCGCGCGGGTCGGCGCCCTGAAACGAATAGATCGACTGCTTTTTATCTCCCACGACAAAGATAGTGCGCTGAACATCTGGCCGCGCGCCTTGTCCTGCCGTGAATTCCTGCGCGAGGCGGTCGATCACTTGCCACTGAACGGGGCTTGTATCCTGCGCTTCATCCACCAGAATATGGTCGATGCCGCCATCAAGGCGGAACAGCACCCACGCCGCCACGTCGGAACGGGTCAACAATGCGCGGGCGCGCAGGATGAGATCGTCGAAATCCAGCCAGCCGCGCAGCTGTTTGGCCCGTGCATAGGCGGGCAGGAACGCTTGGGCAAAGTTCTGCAATGCGATGCTTAGGTCCAACGCCTGTAGCGCCACGCGCTTGGCGCGCGCATCCTCGACGCGGTGCATCCAGGCCTCGATCAGGTCCATCGTCCCGCCAAGTGCCGTCCGGGTCGCCTTGGTCGGAAAGCGGCTCGAAACGGAGAAAGGCGCCTTGGCGCTGGGGCCGGTTAGAAATACGCTCTCAAGAATGGCCAGTGCATTAAAGTCCACGGATGACACACGGCGCAGCTTGACCGCTGCTTTGGTGTCCATCGTGCTGCCAGCCGCCAGAGCAGTCACTAATTGGCTTAATAGGCCCGTTTCACCACCAAGGAATACTTCCTGCTCGATACTGTGACGTGTCACGTCTGGGCGCAGACCTAGGGCGTTTGCCAGCCCCGCCTCTGTCCGGGGCGCGTCAAACATTGGTGCGCGGCTGGCAATTTCGCGGGTCAGATCATCCAATGTCTCGCCAGTATGATGCCTTGCCAAGGCAGTCAGTTTGGCTCCATTAGGGCCGGCTGCGATCTGCTCGACGATCTCGGCGCGCAGCAGCTTGGCGGTGCGCTCCTCCATCTCGACGAATTGCGGACTGACCCCGGCCTCTAGCGGAAACCGGCGTAGTAGCGATGCGCAAAACGAATGGATCGTCTGGATCTTAAGCCCACCCGGCGCCTCAATTGCGCGGGCAAAGAGGCGGCGGGCCTCGCGCAGTGCAGCATCATCCAGATCTCCCTCGATGCCCAATTCGCGCAGCTCTTCGATCAACGTGGTGCTATCCAGCATTGCCCACTGGCCCAGCCGCTTGAACAGACGGTTCTGCATCTCGCTGGCAGCGGCCTTGGTGTAGGTCAGGCACAAGATATGTTGCGGATCGACCTCGTTCAGCAGCAGACGTGCCACCCGGTCGGTCAGAACCCGCGTTTTGCCTGATCCAGCATTCGCGCTGAGCCAGGTGGAGCGGCCCGGCTGTGCTGCCGCTATCTGGGCCGTCGTGGCGTCGTCGCGCTCTTTCACGTCATCTCCTCCGGGGCGGGGTCGTCTGTAATGTCCCATTCTCCAAAGCGCGACAGCTGGTCATAATCGCCAGACTCCTTTTTGCCCTGCATCGCACGGCGCGCGACATAGCCTTGCCGCAGGTCACGATATGCGGTGATCAGGTCGTGAAGACCCTTCCAGACCCTGTCGGGGGTCTCTTCCTCCAGCGGCGCCAGCGTCTCACCCGGCTCGGACCCAAGGCCGATGTAGACGGCGCGCGCGACGGCGCAGGGTGCCAGATCCCCAAATCCCACGCGCTGGGCAATGGCCGCCTCCAGCAGCAGCTGCTTGTCAAAATAGGTCTGTTCTTTGGCCCCCGGCGGTTTGCCGGTCTTGTAGTCATAGATATGCAGACAGCCGCGTTCGTCGATATCGATCCGGTCCGCATTCGCAACAAGCGTGAAACCCAGATCGGCCATCTGCGCCTGTCCGCGCGCCTCGAATGCGGTGGGCGTGGCCAATGCGCGACGCGCCTCTTCGGTCTCGATGAACCAGTCGGCGACCCGCTCCAGCCGGGCCAGCCACAGCGCGCGCGCCTCGGCCCAAGGCACGTCGCGAGTCAGCACCTCCTCTGCCATATCCATCAGGGCCCCGCGTGTCAGCCGTTCGGGTGCGACCATGCTGTCCTTTATGAACCGTTCCAGCACTTCGTGCAGAACGATGCCGCGCAGGAGGGCATCCGGCGCGCGCATTAGCGGGTCGAGTGGGCGCAGGCCCAGCACATGCTTTGCATAGATCGCATAAGGGTCGCGGATCAGCCGCTTTATTTCAGTCACTGACAGGCGGTTCGGGCGCGCGTCGAGGGGCGGGCAGGGCGCCGGGCGCCGGGCGGGTGTGACAGGCTCTACCGCCTCCAACTGTGCTGCGCGGTCCAGCCAGTCTTGGCCGCGCTTGCGCATTGCGCTGAGCGCATCGCCGCCACCCTGCTGCGGCAGGCCGGCCAGCAGGTTTTGCATCCGGTTCAGCCAGCGTGAGACCACCGTCTCGGCCTCATCAGACCGGGCGCTGCGGGTTAGCCACACCTCGCCCGTCAATAGCGCCTGCTGAAAATCATGCGCCGCCAGTCCGATCCGCCGCTCGGGAAGCAACAGGCCTGCCTGATGGCGCAGAGCCCGGTTCAGCCAAGGATCAGGCGGCTGCGATTCGGGCCAGCTTCCCTCATTCAGGCCGGCAAGTATCATCATATCGGCGCCTTGAACGCGGGCCTCTAGGGTGCCCCAGATCAGGATGCCGGAATGGGGCTGCTCGGCGCTTCGCACCTGCTCCCCTTGCAGGATGCCGGCAAAGAGCGCGGCGTAATCAGTCGCCGTCATGTCGCCGCCATGCACAGCTTCAACGCTCAGTAGGTCGCATATCGCGCGGGCGGGTTTGCCGGCATCCTTTTGCCATAGCTGGCTGACATGCTGAGTGGTGCAGCCCTGGGCAATCGCCTCGGCGGTGTCCAAATGCGCGGTGACACGTACCTTCAGTGACATTGCATCGGGCGCGTCCTGCGCCGCCATATGCCGACCAATCCAATCAGCCCAATCCTTGGCCATCGGTGCAGTCTGCTTGGCGGCCCAACCGGCGATGTCGGCGGCGCCTGGGAAGGGGGGACCGTAGCGCCGCAGATGCAGCTCCAGCTCGCGGGTGAGGCGCAGGTGCGTGCCCCGCTCTCCGCCGGTATGCGTCAGTGGGTGTTTGAGTAGGGTCAGCAGTGCCTCGGCGGTTAAGGGGCCGCGGGCCAGTTCGGCGACATGACGCAGAAACCGGCCGGGCGGAGACAGGTGCAGGGGGGTCCCTGCGCTGTCGTCAGGCACGATGCCCCACCGATCCAGCGCGGCGGCGACGCGCCGCGTCAGGCTGCGGTCTGGCGTGATGAGCGCGGCGGTCTGCCCGGTCTCGGCCGCCTCGCGCAGGCGCATGGCGATAACCTGTGCCTCGATCCGGTGCGATGGCGCCTCGATCAGGGTGACGCCCTCCATCGCGCCAACGATACCTTCCAGCTGCGGCCCCTCGTCCAGCCATTGATCTGTGATCGGTGCAGGACGCAGTGCCAGCGACACCAGCTTTGCACGGGCCGGGCTAGGCGGCAGGGCATTTGTCCAGCGCGGCACCGCGTCCAGACCCAGCGCCTTTTGTAGCGCCTGAAACCGATATTGTGGGTGATCCTCGCTGAGCATCGCATCACCCATCGAGGCCCAGACATGATCTGGCGTGTCGAAATCGTAACCGGGCAGGATCACTGCGCCCTGCGGCAACTGCGCGACTGCCTGCATCAACATCTGCGTCGTCCCGCGCGACCCGGTTGAACCGGCCAGCAGCACTGGATGCGATGGCGGCGCGCTGGTCCAGCGTAGAAGGATGCGTTCGATCACCTGGCGTTGGCGCGCCTCTGCGCCCGGTGCGCCGCGCCCTTCGGTAAAGTGCCGCACGATATTCAGGAATGCGCGAATACGCTCCCAATGGCCCGACTGATCGCTGATGTTAAGCTGGTCGATGACGTTGGGTGATACGCCCTCGCCCTCCATTTCGTCCATAAGGGTGGCAAGACTTGCGGCCAGATCATAAAGCGCGGTGCGTGGTGCCAGATCCGGCTGCGCGTCGAGCAGGGCCGAAATCAGCTGGATCAATTCCAGTCGCCGCCGTAGTGGGGGGGTGGGCGGCGTAATATCGGACATTGTCCAATCCTGGCCCAGCTCTGTGACCAGCGAAATGTGCGGCAGAAGGCGCGCATTCCCCTGCGCCAGCAGTGATTGGATCCGCCGCGCCATGCGCCGTGTGTTGACGATCAGATGCACGCGGCCGAGCGCCTCGGGTGGCTGCGCTTTGAACTTGTCTAGAATGCCATCAACAAGCGCAGCAGGAAAATCGACGCCGGGCGGCAAGCCAAACACGCGGGGTGCGTCCTGCTGTTCAAACATTGCGGCGCTCTGGCATGTCTTCGGCCAGCATGTCTTCGGCCAGCGTGATGCCGCCGGGGTGGCCGACATCGCACCACATGCCGGGATAAGGGATGCCATAAAGCCGTCCCTCAGCCAGCATCTGGTCCCACACCAAGTTAAGCGAAAATGCACTCATCGGCATATCGCCCAGCGCATCCGTGCGGATTATCTGCGCGCCCGAATAGATAAGGCCTTGGCCGCGCGCGGCGCGCCCATTGCCGTCCAGCATGAAATCACCCTTGCCGACATGGCCGATGGCATGTGCGGGCGGCAGGCATATCAATAGGGCATCCATGTCATCGGTCCATGCCTCCGCCAGCAGAGTCAGCGGGTTTGGTCCCCGCCAGACGGCATCGGAATTCATGGCAAAGACTGGCGATGTGCCCAGCAGCGGCATCGCGGCGCGCAGCCCGCCGCCAGTATCGAGGATATCGGGCGCCTCGTGCGCTAGGGCGATATCGCGGCCTGCGAGATGCGCGGCGATCTGTTCGGCCTTGTAGTGCGTGTTAACCACGATGCGCGCAGTGCCCGCCTGCGTGGCAATATCCAGCGCATAATCCAGCAAGGCGCGCCCGGCAACTTCGACCAGCGGCTTGGGGCGGTTCTGTGTCAGTTGGCCCATGCGCGTGCCGAACCCGGCCGCGAACAGCATCAGGGCACGGGGAGTGTTGGACATTGTGTTTTCAGATCCTTTAGGAAAATATTGGTTGGCGCAGGAATTGCGGCTGTGATGAGCGGCGCCAGTTCTGCGACTGCGGGATGGGCCAGATCATGCATTAGGTGCGCCCAGACGCGCGGAATCAGGTCGATGTAATGTGCTTTGCCATTGCGCAGGCACAACCTGGCAAAGACGCCGATGATACGCAGATTTCGCTGCGCGCCCAGTACGTGATAAGCGGTCTCAAAGCGGTCTGCATTATGCCCGGTGCGCTGGATGTAGTGCGCCACCATCTCGGCCGCGATCTGTGGTGGCACATCGCGCCGCGCATCCTGTAGCAGTGACACCAGATCATAAGCTGGATGGCCGCGCATTGCGTCCTGAAAATCTAGCAGGCCGACGCGCGCCACGCCGCTGCGCCGGGGTAGCCAGAGCAGGTTTTCAGCGTGATAGTCACGCTGGATCAGGACGCTGTGATCGGCATGATCTGATAGCAACGCGAAGATCGCCGCGTGCGCCGCGCCGCGTCGAATGCTGTCAGCATCGCCTGCGTACCAGTCAAATGCAAGCAACGCCCTGTCCGCCATCATTGCTGCATCGTAGGTGGCGAGCGCTTGGGGAAGTGGTTGTGCGTGGAGGTGGATCAGAACATCGGTCGCGGCGCGATACAGATCGCCCTCGATCGCGGGCTGGCGGAGCAGGATCCGGGCGAACAGGTCGTCGCCCAGATCTTCGAGCAAAAGAAAGCCTTGCTCGGTATCCTGCGCCAAAACGCGCGGCGCACTGAGGCCTGTCTTGGCCAGATGCTCTGCAATGGTGATGAAGGGACGTACATCCTCGCCGCGGTCTGCCGGTGCGTCCATAAGCACCGCCGTTGCGCCCTCGTGCGAGATGCGCAGGTAGCGGCGATTCGATGCGTCGCCGGCCAGCGGCGCGATAGCGGCACCGGCCCAATCGGTGCGCTGCAGGAATGCCTTAGCCAATGTGATGCGGTTAGTCATATCTCCGCCTTGTTTAACCGGTCGCTCCAATCGCCGCTTTGCCACGCAAAGGTGAGGATGCGCGCGTCCGCTGCACCATCCAGGGCCAGGTCCAGCCGCAGCGCGGGGGGCGGCGCCAGATCACCCAGCCGGTCTGGCCACTCGATCAGGCAAATCGCAGTCTCGAATACGTCGACCAAGCCCAACTCGAACACCTCGTTTGGACCCAGCAGCCGGTAAAGATCCAAATGCCAGATCTCGCATTCAGGACCAGGATAGGTCTGGACGATCGTATAGGTGGGTGAGGGCACATCCTCGGGCATAGGCAAAAGCGCTTGTATTACGCAGCGCGCAAAATGCGTTTTACCCGCGCCGATATCGCCACTTAGCAGCACGACGTCACCGGCGCGCAGATGCGCGGCGAGGCGCCGTGCCAAAGCGCATGTTTCGTCTGGGCTGCTGGAGCTGAGCGTTCGGATGGTGGGGCTATCTGGCATGACGCGACACTACACGCGCCACCGCCGCCTGCAACCGCGATCAGCCGGCCGCGAACTGTTCAGTGGCCGTGGCGACCGCACCCGAGTGTCCGCGCAGCATCAACATCCGGACGCCGCCGGGCAGAGCGTCGATGCGGTAGTCGAGGGTTTGGCCTGGTGCGATGGCAACCCACCTATCCGAAGCGGCATCTGGCTGGCGCTGATGCAGGCTGTTCTCAACGTTGCTCCAGACGTCCGGCGTGGGCAGTGCATCGGCGCAGGCACGTATCAGGTCTGGTACGGTCATATCGGCAAAACACGTGTCCGGATCAATCCGCAGCATCCGGGTTGCGGCGGTGTTGCAAAAGGCCAGTACATTGTCAGAGCCGATGACCATTACCGCCTCTGGCAGGCTGTCCAGCGCGGATTGCCGTAGTTCGACCTGCGATCTGAACCGCCGCGCCAGCATCACCTCGGCCGAGATATCCTCAAAGAGGAACGCGACCGCGCCATCGGGGTGGGGCCGCCCGGTGACCCGATACGTCACATCGTTGGGAAGGGACCACGTCTCTTGATAAAGACCTCCTTCGGCGGCGTCGATAACCTCACCGATCTTGGTGCGCCAGGAGGCATAGCTGCGCGGCTCGGGCATCACACGGCGATCCCGAAGGCAGTCGAAAAAGGCCAATAGGTCAGGCTGGGTAATCAGGAATTCGGCGCCCAGAGAGGTCAGATCTACAAGTGCCGGATTAAAAAGCGCCAGCTTGCGATTGCGGTCAAATACGGCGAGGCCGGTGGTCAGATAGGCAAACGTCTTGGTCAGGGTCTGCACAAAGTCTTTTTGCATTTTTTCGGCGCTGACGACTTGCGTGATATCGGTCGCGTAATGCAGCGCGCCCCAGTGATGGACGGTCGTGCGCGTCTCGTACCAGCGTGGTTTCTCGCGTTCTGCCTCTTGGTCTGGCGTCACGCTGAACCTGTGGGCGGTGGCCATGCCGGACGTCACGTCTGCCGGAACCTGCGTGGCCGGGTCGAACGCGGCCTCACAGGCCGTGTTGCGCCAAAGGATCGTTCCGTCTGTCCCGGTCTTCCAAATTGGGTGTGGCGCGGCGCCAAAGGTGTCGGTGATATCTGTCATGCGCGCCGTCGTCGTCAGCATGTCGTGCCGCTCGGCAGGGCAGGCATAAGGCGGATCGCTTAGCGTGACGCTGGTGCTGTGCGGCGTGCGCAGAAGGCACATCTGCGCACCGTCGCCGGGCGCGCGCGTCCGGGCCAGTAATGGCGTGCCCTCGGCCAGATCGGCCAAACTGTGCGGCAGATCTTCAAATCGGTGATCGAGCCAGTCGCGCATTTCCTGCCACGTGGACATGCCATGCGCCGCAGCGGGCAGGGCGCCCGCGTCATGGTCGAACATCAGATCGCCATTGAACAGGTAGCGCGCCTCATTGCTACTCGCCGCAATTATAGTGGCCGGCCCTTGAGCGACGCCAGTGAGACGGCCCAAACACCAAAGAACTCCGAGCGAGATCACCCCGGCCGAGGCGAACAGTCCAAGCCAAAGCAAAAGCGATGTCGCGGCCATTGGTTCGTTCCCCTAGATTCCCAACCGAGTATTGATATTGCGCGTCTGGCAGTTAACAGACGGTTAATCGCAGATCAGGTCAATAACTGGGAGGCGTATGATAGTTTGATTTTAGGGGGTGATAGGCATGTTTCGGCCCATGCCGCCGGACGCAGTGGGGCCCTCCACCTCCAGCGCTGCACGGGACCATGTCACTTCGACCATCGCGCCGATACGCTCTTGCAGGGCCGAATTGCCGTGAAAGCTGTCAGAGCCGTTGGCAAAGCTCAACTCCGCGCCGGACCGTTCCAGCAAGGTCTTTGCGATGAAAAGGCCAAGGCCCATGCCGTCATATCCGGGCCGCCGTCCACCGTTTGCGCCGAGCGCCCTGCGGGGGATCTTTGGGTCGCCGATCCGGCCTAGCAAATGCACGGGGTATCCGGGCCCGTCATCCATGATGCGCAGGGTGATCGTACTTGCGGACCAACGCGCCTCGATCCAGACGCGGGCGCCCGCAAAGTCGACTGCGTTCTGGATCAGATTGCGGAGGCCGTGAATGATTTCAGGCTGGCGCAGTATGACGGGTGGCACCTGTGCTGCGCTCTCTGCTGGGGCGTTGTCGAATAGCAATATCTTGCCGCGCTCGGCATGTGGCTCGGCGGCCTCGTCGACGACTGCGGTAAAGAGCGCGCTGCGCATATGTAGATCATCTTTGCCGACGCGTCCCATCGAACGCAGGATATCGCGGCACCTGTCGGCCTGACTGCTGATCAAACGGGCATCGCTTTGCGCTTCACTGCCTTCGGGCAGATCATTTGCGAGTTCCGAGCTGGTGAGCTTGATCGTTGCCAGCGGTGTACCTAATTCATGCGCAGCGGCGGCGACAACACCGCCCAGATCGGTCAGCTTCTGCTCGCGGGCCAGTGCCATTTGCGTTGCCTGAAGCGCGCCGGACATGGTGTGCATCTCGGTCACGATCCAGCGCGAATAGACGCCCAGAAACACAATGCCGATCACGATTGCTACCCATGTGCCAAACAAAAAAATCGCTGGCATCTGCATGACGAAGCCCGCCTCGCTGCGCAGATCCAGATGAAAGAGCGCCAGAATCGTGACGATCATGATCGCCACTGTCCCCAAAAAGGCGGTTGAGCGGGACGATAATGACGATGCCGACACCACGACTGGGCCGACGATCAGCACCGAAAATGGATTGTTTAGCCCGCCCGTCAGATAAAGCAGCATTCCCAGTTGCAGCAGATCAAAGAGGATCATCGCCAGATTTTCTGCCTCGTTCAAACGCTTTGTGGCCGGAAAGACGAGTGAGGCGGTTAGATTGCTGACGATGGACGCGCCGATGACCATATAACAAAAGCTAATCTCTATCTCGATGCCCAGCGCGCGCTGGGCCACGATTAGAGCAGTCATCTGGCCTATAATCGCCCACCATCGTAGCAGGATTAACGTCCGCAGCCGGATCCATGCACCGCGCCCGCGCGGTGCTACCTGAATTTGCGCACTGGACTGTTGGCCGTGCCGTGTGCCGGAGCCTTTGTGCGATAATTCGCCCTGTTGCGTACGATATGACATGGGGTAGATATGGTGCAACAATATTCACTTGCCCAGTGCGAACGCAGACTCCAGTTCGAATTCAGGTTCCAGTTCTAACCTAGCCTAAAGGAATATCCTATGAACCGCAGTTTAGCCATCGCCGCCGGTGCGGCGCTGATCGCCGTACTGGGCAGCATCTATCTGATCACGGTGGGGCGCAGCAGTGGAGACAATGAATTTGCCCAGTGCCGCAGCACGGTAATCGCCGATGGCGGCTCCAGCATCGGTGGTGACTTCACGCTGGTGGACGAGACCGGCCAGACCGTGACCAGCGCCGAAGTGCTGGACCAGCCGTCGTTAATCTATTTTGGCTATACGTTCTGCCCCGATGTTTGCCCGCTAGACGTTGCCCGCAACGCTGAAGCGACCGAGATTCTGGAGGCGCGCGGCGAGATCGTGAAGCCCGTCTTTATCTCGATCGATCCTCAGCGCGACACGCCCGAGGTGGTCGCGGATTTCACTAATGCGATGCATCCCCGCATGCTGGGCCTTACCGGGTCGCCTGAGCAGGTAAAGGCGGCAAGTCAGGCCTACCGAACGTTCTATAAATCGCATGAGCCTGAGGAGGGCGAGGAGGAATACTATCTGGTTGATCACTCTACATTCACCTATCTGACCATGCCGGGCCGGGGATTTGTCGAGTTTTTCCGCCGTGATCTGACGGGTGAGCAGATGGCCGACAAGGTATCGTGCTTTCTGCAGGCCAGTTGATGAGCGTCATCAATTTGACCAAAGGGCGCCTGCGACCTACCTCTTGGCAAATTTGAACGACTGACTGGAGGACATGTGATGGCCGACACGGAGCTGAACCTAGGCGATGACCCCTCTTTGCTACTGGTTGATGACGACGAAGCATTCGTGCGCCGTCTTGCCAAGGCGATGGAGAAACGAGGCTTTGACGTGGAAGTGGCGTTGTCCGTTGCCGAGGGCCGCGCCGCTGCCGAGGCCCGTCCACCTGCATACGCCGTCTGCGACCTGCGGTTGGAGGACGGTAGCGGATTGGACGTGGTTGAGATTATCCGCGAGCGCCGCCCGGAAAGCCGTGTAGTCGTATTGACGGGTTATGGCGCTATTGCCACCGCTGTCGCAGCCGTCAAGATCGGCGCGACAGACTACCTGTCGAAACCCGCTGACGCCGCCGACATCGTTGGCGCGCTGATGGCGACGGGCGACGACCTGCCCCCGCCGCCTGAAAACCCGATGAGTGCTGATCGCGTCCGGTGGGAACACATCCAGCGCGTCTATGAGCTGTGCGAACGCAATGTCTCGGAAACGGCGCGGCGGCTGAACATGCACCGGCGCACGTTGCAGCGGATACTGGCCAAGCGATCGCCTAGATAGGCTCGGTCGCGTTTGCCGAGGTGTCGGTTTTTGAGTATTTTAGCCAGGATGAACGAGGGGCAGGGGCGCGCGTTTCTTAAGGCGCGCTCCGCCGCTTAGTGGCAAAGCAGTACTTGACCGCTCCCTTCTGTTTGGATCGGTTAGTTTGGAACTATGGATCAAGTAGCGAGATGCTCGAGGGGCCTCGCGAGGCTTTTGTGTGTCTCGATTTTTCTCGTTAAATTAGCGACCTGGATCCCCGGGTGAACCACTATGCTTTGGTGGGGCCTCCGCGCTTTGTCGTGAAGCGCGGACAAACCCCGGTTGCCAGATACAAGACGGTGGTGCAATTTGATCTGGTCAGCAAGCGTGCAGAGGGATCGAGGGAACATGCAATGACCATTTTCTGGTCCGAAGACCAACTGCTGCACCGCAATACGCATTTTGTCCAGATGGGTGCAATTCGTGACAGCCGCGAAAGCGCGGAACGCGCGGCATCTATCGCGGTGACGCTGCGCGCGCGCGGCAAGGTTCTGACCGCGCCCGAAGATGCGGGCATGGTGCCCATTCTTGCCGTACATGATGCGGATTACGTCGACTTCCTGCGCGGTGCATGGGATCGCTGGCGTGCCGAATATGGCGACACGCCCTTTGGTGCTGGTGGGCATGCGATGCCGAACGTCTTTCCGCAGGCGAGCTATGCTCAAAGGCCTGATCTGATCGTCGGACAGATCGGCTGGTATAGCGGTGACATGGCGGCCGAAATCGTCGAGGGCACATGGACGGCGGCTTATGCGGCGGCGCAGGGCGCCATTGCCGCTGCCCGCGCAGTGGATATGACAGGTCGCGCGCATTACGCGCTGTGCCGCCCGCCTGGCCATCATGCGCCTGCGGGTAAGGCAATGGGGTTTTGCTATCTCAACAACGCGGCCATCGCGGGGCAGGAAATGCGCAAGACCGCTGCGCGCGTCGCAATCCTCGACGTGGATGTGCATCATGGCAATGGGACGCAGGCGATTTTCTATGATCGGGCCGACGTTCTGACTGTCTCGATGCACTCGCATCCGCGCAGCTATTACCCCTTTTTCACAGGCTACGCGGAGGAGCGGGGTGAGGGCGCGGGCGACGGGTTTAACCTGAACGTTACCTATGATTTTGGTGCAGGCGATGCGCCCTTTTTAGAGGCGCTGGGCCGCAGCATCGAGGCGGTACAGGCGTTTGCACCGGATGCGTTGGTGCTGGCGCTTGGTGTTGATGCGTCTGAGCACGACACGCATGGTAGACATGCTGTTACCCGGTCAGCATTCGGTGCGATGGCGCGGCGAACCCGCGATCTTGGCTTGCCGACCGTGATTGTGCAGGAGGGTGGATACGAGTCGGGCGTTCTGGGCCATTTGATCGCTGATGTACTGGACGTGTTTGAGATCTAGAATCTATGCACCTTGGGCGATGCGCGTTACTTGGTCATGCGCGCAAACACTGCGTCGAGCCCGTTCTCCCACGCGGTCAGGCCGCCATTATCTGCCAATGCACCGACTAGCTGTTCGGTCACGCCGCCGGGTGTTGCGACGCTGGAAATTATGTTGTCCCAGTCCTGTGGAGCGTTTTGCAGTACGGCGGCATTTCCGGCCAGCGTTGCTGCTACCAGCGGGCGGGCAACCTCAGGTGCGATGCCGCGCCGCTCAAACCACGTGGCGAGCGTCTGCATCAAGACAAAGCTGGCACCCGACATTGCGCCAAACGTGGCGGCTGTATCATACTCCGCTTGGCTGTTTAGCAAGAGGACCGGCCCCAGATGCCCTAGTAGGTTCGACCAGTCCGGCGCTGCCGGAAATAGCAGGCAAGGCCCGGCGCCGATGGCATTGGACGCGCCCGGCATCATCGATTGGCACGCGCGCGCAGGCCTGACCAGGGGCGCCAGCGTAACGGGCCGCACCCCAGCCATTGCCGAACAGACGCTGTGATGCGCGCCGAAGGCCAGACCAGACAGGATCTTTGCCCCGTGCGCTGCTGGTAGACAGATGAGGACCATACGTGCGCGGTCCAGCACCTGCTGATTGCTGCCTGCCACGATGGCGCCATGCGCGGCCGCCAGGTCGGCCGCCACTTCTTTGCCACGTGGGGAAAGGACGATATCGCCGTCGAAGCCGCTCTTGCGTAGGCCTTCCACCAGATGCGCCGTCAGCGCACCTGCGCCTAAAATGCCAAGAGGCTCGGTCATGTCAGTCCCATTCCTCCAGCACCTCGGCGATGGTCTGCGCCGTGTAGGCGACATCAGCCTCATCATGCAGGATTGAGGGCAGGGAATGCAGTGTTGATCCCGGAGTCATGTAGATGCCCCGATCCATCAGTCGTAGTGCAAAGTCGCGATATTTAGTGCGATCGACATGGGCGCAGAAATCGCGATAATCGGTGATCTCTTCGGCATCGGTAAAGAAGATCTGGAACATCGACGTGACGCCCTGACAAATCCCACGATGCTTGTTCTGGCCGCGGAGCACATCACTGATAGCGTCCCGCATTTTGGCGCCGATTTCCATGTTATGCTTGAACCCGGCGTTATCATTGGCGGTCATCACCTCCAGCATCGTCTTGGACACAGTCAGCGAAAGGCGTCCGGCGTTATGCGTTCCGAAGTGAAGGACTTTGCCCCATTCGAGGCCGGCCATGACATCTTCTCGGCCGCCGATCACAGCCACGGGCATACCGCCGCCGATCGCCTTGCCATATGTGACGATGTCGGGTTTTAGCCCATACAGCTCGCAACAGCCACCGGGTGACAGGCGAAAACCGGTTACCGTCTCATCCACGTAAAACAGCGCACCATGCTCGTGGCACAACTCCTGCATGCGCTGCAGATAGCCCTCCTTCGGGGCGATGACGCCGAAATTTGCCATCACAGGTTCGGTCACGACGCAGGCGGCGTCGCGGCCATGCAGGGCCATCGCGCGCTCAAGCGCGTCAAAATCGTTCCAAGGGACGACGACGGTATCCTCCAGCGCGCCGGGCGTGAGGCCCGAACTGTCCGGAATATGCACCGGGTTCGAAGGGTGGCCTAGCGACAGGGGGTTATGCGGATTGGAGTTGAGCAGAACGCCATCCCACCAGCCGTGGTAATGGCCCTCGAACTTGATAATCTTGCGCCGGCCAGTGTGCCCGCGCGCAAGGCGGAACGCGGCCATGCCCGCCTCGGTACCGGTATTGGCAAAACGTATCTTGTCAACATGGGGCAGCATGGCCACGATCATCTCGGCCAATTCCACTTCGATGGCTACCGCTGTAGCGGTATGCGTGCCGCCGGACACAGCCTTGGTCACGGCATCGACAATGGCAGGGTGGCCGTGGCCAAGCGGCAGCGCGCCATAGGCCATCATCCAGTCAAGGTATTTGTTACCATCAATATCATAGAGGTGCTTGCCTTCGCCACGGTCCATGTACTGCGGCGCGCGGCCAAACGCAGCAGGCCCGCGCGAGGCAGACGAAACACCCTCAACCATCACCTTTAGCCCCCGCGCATGAAGCGCTTCGGATTTCGTCATGTCCATGGCGTGTTCTCCTGATCTGAATTTGCACCAATTGTTACTATAGGAACAATTTGCAGTCAATCGAGGTCGTGTGTATCCTGATGTCTGGCGATTTTGGTGAGGCAACGAGATGGAATGACCGTGATAGAGACTGAGCAGACAGCGCTTCACGCATTGGGCCGCAAGATCAAGTCCCGCCGGATTGCGTTGGCCCTCAGTCAGGAGGCGCTGGCCGAGAGGGCCGGTTTCGCCCGCTCCACCCTCAGCAAGATCGAGACGGGCAATCTGTCCCCGACGTTTGAGATACTGCTTAAACTTGCTCGCGGCCTTGGCACAGATCTGGCCGAGCTGCTGCACAGCGGTAGCCAATCAGCCCTGACCGGCAGGATGATCGTGACGCGCGGTGCCCCTGGCCCTGCGGTCACCGACGACAACAGCGCGCTCAGCCCGTTGGCCCCGCAGCTGCGCGGGCGCCGGTTTCAGTCGTATGTGGCCGAGTTCACCTGCACCGATATTTCTGAGTTTGGCCCGTGGAACAGCCACGCTACCGAGGATTTCCTATATGTGCTGTCGGGCGATCTGGTCTTTGTCTCGGAAGGGTATGAGCCCGAGGTGTTGGCCCCTGGCGACAGCATTCATTTCGATGGCGCGATGCCTCATGCCTGTCTCGCGTCGCCTGGTCAGACATGCCGATGCTTGTATGTATTTGCCGACAGGGTGGGATAAACCCTGCTGAGCACGTTTTATGGGACGTGGCTGTGCGCCAGGTTTTGAACAGGCAACACACCGTCGTGCGCGTTATGCTACAGAAGCATCATGTTTGACTGAATCACCGAATTGATTGACCAAAATGGCGTGATCGCCGTCGCGGTATTGATGCTGGCAAAAAACATCATTCCCCCTATCCGGTCCCAGATGATTATGCCGATGGAAGGTTTTCTAGTCTATCGCGGCGAGTTGAGCATGGTCCAAGTGATCCTTGCCGGGAGTGCCGGATCGCTGCTGGGCACCGCATTCTGGACAGCGATCTTGGCTGGCCTCGTCTGTGCGCTTGGCAGTCAATATACTCCCGTGTCGGAATGGCTGAACTCGGTGTCGACAGTGCTGCTGATCGGTCGCCTGTCTCTATGTCTATCGCTTGATCGCGCTTAAGGCAGCGCTTGATACCGCAAGCCTAGAGGACTAGCGTCGCCGTGATTAGATTGATTGCAGACAGCTGTAAGATCGACCTCCTACGCGTGGCTGGTTGCGGCGTAAATCGGGTCGATTCTTGAGCAGACCGTCCAGCGTCAGGACTCATTGGCCGGTCGCACCGCAACTGCCGCCGCGTCGGCGCCAGCCGCGATAGCGGCCATGCTGCAGACAGCCACCGCGCAGACACTGCTGAAATTTGCCACGGTCGATTGCGAGGGTGACCTGCTGGGCTGCCCATATTACGCCTATACTGAGGTGTTTAATCAGGTGCTGACGGCCGGTACTGCCGGGCGCTACGAACTGCGGGTTTTCCCAAACGCGCAGTTGGGCGATCTGGAATCGCTGACGGAGCAGACCGCGCGCGGGATCATCCACATGACCGCTGGCCAGAATGCCGGTCAATTGTCTGGTTACTATCCCAGCATTCAGATCGTCGAGATGCCCTACACCTTTCCGACACTGGAAATTGGCTGCGAGGTCATGAACGGGCCCTTCGGTGACGAACACGCCGACAAGGTCGCCGAAGCGAGCGACGTGCGGATTATTTCTTGGCTGCCCTCGGCGTTTCGCAACTTCTCGAACAGTGTGCGTCCGATCAAATCGCCTGCTGATATCGAGAGCCTGAAGATCCGCATGCAGCCTGTCCGGATTCATGTCGAGATGGTCAAATCGCGGGGTGCATCCGCCACCCCGATCGCGTGGGGCGAGGTGCATAACGCGCTGCAGACAGGTGTCGGACACAAAGTCCAAGGATCAACGCTCGCCGGGAGGCAAAGCCACTGGCACCGGCGATGGTGATCTCCGCGCACGTTTGCGGCCTCTTCGCCGCCCGACTTCCAGTTTTCCCTAAGAATATTGGCGATACAGCTTTTTGTGGTTCACGGTCATGCCTTTGCGCTCCAGCAGCACGCCGATCCGGCGATAGCCAAACCGCCGCCGTTTGCTGGCAATCGCCTTCATCTTTTCGCGAACTTCAGGATTATCCCCCGCTCTTGCATTTTCAATGTACTGCCGGGCCGTGGGCGTTTGGACGCGCCGGACGGTCTTGGGATCGACGCCGACAAGCCTGGACGCCCGGCGCTGCGGGATGTCGTGATCTCGCATTGCATTGCGTTCTGCAGCGCGTCGCACATTCGGTGTCGTCAGTTCTTTCCCAATAAATCCTTCAAAACAACATTGCAAAAGATCGTGTCTGCCAGAAGGCGCTTTAACAAGGCGTTCTCATCCTCCAGAGACTTCAGGCGATGGGTATCAGGCACGTTCACTCTTGGGACATCGCTGCGCGATAGCCTGCCGTGCGGTGGATGGCGACGTATTCGGCTTTGAGCTTGTAGAATGATGCTGGGCTGAAGTCATGCTTGCGGCAAACCTCTGCCGTCGGCATTCCAGCTTCCTGTTCCTGAATCATCCCGATTATTCGGGCTTCTGTAAAACGGCTCTGGCGCATTCATTTGCTCCCTCGAAGGTTGAGCAGACTCTACATCAAAGTGAGGGAGGTTTCGGAGGGCAGGTCAGCGATATCCAACTGATGTGGAGGGATCGTGCGCCAGTGCGGACCGATATGGGCCTGCCGGCCACAGTTAAACACACTTTTACGCACCGCCCGCGCAAGGGTCACGTCCTTTTTGTATTCGCTGGCCTGGCAGCGTCGCTTGCACTTATGGAGGATGACGAGACGTTGGATTTTCAGCACGGTATAGCGGGCACGTGGACCATTTCATGTTCGCTTGCACGAGGGCGCTGCGGCCGCGCGCGTGCCAGTCGCCGTCAATGTGGACTGGTCCGAAGGCCGCCCGGTGACAAGTGCAAAGGCAAAGCGTTCGGCTCCGACCTTCAGTTCGCGCCAGTTTTGCGGTGCCGTGCCAGGCCCGTGGACGCGTGCGGTGTCTGGTGTCAGGGATGTGCCCGTAACGCGCCACTCCTCCTGTCCGGAGGTCGGCTCGACTGCGTGTGTTCCGCTCTGCTGAAAGGGTGGGCGACACCTGCGACAGTACCGCCGCACCGACAGCAAGGCAGGTCATGCCGCCTCCAAAGAGAATGATGAAGCCAACAGCCGCCACGTTGAGCAGCTTGAACGAGATTTTGAGGTCGTTCGCCGTGACAGTCCGCGCGGCGGCAAAACAGGCCGCCGCGGCGATGTAGTTCGGGACCGTCGGGGCACTTATGGCCAGCGGGATGCAAGTTGGAATGGTCAGGAGCGGCGGTAGGAACAGGCTAGATTGCCCAACCAACACGAAGAGTTGGCCGAACGTGTTGGCCGCGCCTGTCAGCGTCATGGTATCGATGTTGAGACCCACCAATGTGCCAGCGACGCTCACATCCATTGCTGCTAGCCCGCCGTCAGGCAGCAGTGACGGTGGACCATCTGGAAAGCCGACAGGTAATAGAGGATCGCGGGGATCATCGCGACCTGCACGCCTCGGCACATCGCTCATCCAACGTCGCTGGCCATGATGGCGGCCACAGCGCCCTTGACAGGCGGTATGATCTGACCACCCGATGACAGGTTGCCTTAATCCGCCCGCAAAGACGGGGCGATAGCCTAACCGCTTCATCAGCGTGACGGTGAATTGACCGGTGGTGGCGACCTTGGCTGCGCTGCCTTGTGCGCGCCCCAAAAGGCCCATTGCACTATCTGTGAAAAGGCAGACCGTACCAGCCATTTTCAGAAATACGCTAAAAAGAATAACCGATAAGAGGTAGGTGGAGGACAAGAACTAGGGGATGCGGTAGATCGCTTCGGTTCCGTAGGCGACATGATCGACCACCAGCCCACAGTCGCAACCGCCATAACTGAGTGGAGACGGCAACTGCTGCCCGAAGAAGTAGGAGGCAAGAAAGCCGTCCGTGATGATTGGCAGGGCAATCCGCATCAGTAAGCAACGGGCAAGAAACGACCCCAACGAGGGCAGGACAGTGCTTACTCTTTGGAGTGGTCCAGCATTTGTGGCGCATATGCAGATATCGGAAAAACCGATACGCCTGCATTGCGTTTTACAGGCTTTGAAGCATCTGATTTTTAAGCTATACTCCGAGTCCTGCAGAAGCCGAATTTGATGTCTTGACGGCTGGATTTAGAACGATTCATCTATGCCCATGATCCGCCCCGGCTTTCTTTCC